>Ga0209382_10000397_pt1 | contig 71778 bp, 65 predicted proteins | sample SoiMetdeltSBSDD5_FD_187599 | JGI IMG/M metagenome (GOLD analysis project Ga0209382, IMG submission 187599) | Bulk soil microbial communities from a Populus tree surrounding site in Tennessee, USA - Soil MetaG P. deltoides SBSDD5 (SPAdes) (version 2) | ecosystem: Environmental > Terrestrial >...
ACCAAGGCCGCGGCGAAGGTCGACGGGGTCGAGACGATATCGCCGAACGGATGGGGTCAGGCGCGTTTCAACGGGAGCGACTCGGCCTACACCGCCATCGACCCCGCAACGGTCGACGACGTGCTCAACCTGGAGCTCTCGGCCGGCTCGACCGCCGACCTTGGCCCCAATGGCGTGCTGATCTCGAAGGACGCGGCCGAATCGAACGGCTGGGCGGTCGGCGACACCGTACCGGTCGAGTTCGCCGCCACCGGCAAGGACGACCTGACCGTGGCGGGCATCTACGACGCCAGTGGTGGCTTCGTCGAGGCGGATTACCTGCTCAGCATCGCCGGGCAGACCGCCCACGCCGGGGAACAACTGACCACCAGCTCGCTGATCATTGTCGCCGACGGAGCCGACCCGACCGCCGTACAGTCCGATATCGACGCGGCGCTGGCCGACCATCCAGACGCCAAGGTCGTCGACCAGCAGGGCTACGAAGACCAGATCGGTGGAACCGTGGACAACCTGCTCACGCTGGTCACCGTCATGCTCCTGCTCGCCGTCATCATCGCGCTGCTCGGCATCGTCAACACACTCGCCCTGTCGGTCTTCGAACGCACCCGGGAGCTCGGCCTCCTGCGCGCCGTCGGCATGACCGGCAGCCAGGTGCGCGCCATGGTGCGCTGGGAATCGGCGGTCATCTCGCTCATCGGAGCCGTCATCGGCGCCGCCTTGGGGATCGGCCTCGGGATCGCCCTCGCCCAGGCCCTCAAGGACGAAGGCATCAAGGCCATCTCCGTGCCGATCCCCCAGGTCGCGCTCTACATCGTCCTCGCCGGAGTAGCCGGCGTACTCGCCGCGATCGGCCCGGCCCGGTCAGCAGCCCGAGTCGACGTACTCCGCGCAGTCGTCACCGAATAGCAATCGGCCTGCGCCCGCACGCACCAGCCCCGATCCCTGCGGGGGTGCGTGCGGGCGCAAAGAAGTCGGTCGCTTCCACCTCCACTCAACGATCCGATTCGGGACCCAACAACGGCGCGAAGAAGTACGGTCAACGGTTGAACGGGGCCGGATCTCCACCTCTCCGGCCCTCGGGTTGCTCCTCAGGGTGGCAGCACACCCTAAAGGCCCGGCCAGACTCGCGGGTCGGGCCGGAGCCGATCCCCTCGACAACCCACCGCGTAGAGTGGCCGGCCAGGACCCGGTACCGGCCAGCGGTACTGGCGGGGTTCCTTAGTGGCCCCGAACCGACATACCACGGTTCGGGGCCACCTCACGAACGTCCCAAGTTCCGCACGTCGGCGCTTCATCAACGACCTTGGACTCGTCGTCAGCGCCACCCAGCTCAGAAATCGCGAGCCATCCACCACCAGCGACGCCCCTGGCGTCTGACCGACTGGCGAGCCGGTCAGAGCGGTGACCAGGTAGACTTGACACCGCTACATCCACCGACGCTGCACCGGTGCGTCCTGCCATCCTCGCCTGCGTGTCGTGACATGCGGCGCCCGGGGCCCGGTTGGCCCGTACGCGTTGGAGTCCCGGCATGTGCTGCTTGAGCCCGCTACGCCTCCGTCCGTTCGACGCATCGCGCGTCGGCTGGGCGGACCGGGCTGTGCGGAGATGAGCAGTATCGGCACGATTCTGGCCTCACTCGTTAACGGCGGGTCTACAGGGGGTTCGCTTCCGGAGCTGTTGTGCCGACGATGCGTTGACGCATTACCCGTCAGTGGTGTCGGGATGGCGCTGATGACAGATGGAGACCATCAGGGAGTTGTGGCCGCAACCGACAGACCGTCCCGAGCGATGGAGGACCTGCAGTTCGCGCTCGGCGAGGGTCCCTGCCTTGATGCCTCCCGTGAGGGACGGCCCGTGCTGCTGCCGGATTTAGCCGGCTCCGCCGGCCGCTGGCCAGGGTTTGTCCCGGCGGTCCTCAGTGCCGGTATAGCGGCCGTGTTCGCCCTACCCCTCCAGGTGGGCGGCATTCGGCTGGGCGTCCTGGACCTCTACCGCGAGACGCCGGGCAGCCTTTCCGACGGCGACCTGGCTCTTGCACTCATGTACGCCGACGCCGCCACCGTCGTCTTGCTCCATTTGCAAAGCCAGATGCCCGCCGGCGACGGCCTGCACCCCCAACTCGTGGACTCCTGGGGAAACCGCCCCGAGATACACCACGCCACCGGCATCATCACCGTCCAGGCTGGCGTCGAGCTCGCGGACGCCCTCCTGCTTCTACGCACGCGTGCGTTCGTTGCCGGACGACCGATCCTCGATGTGGCACGAGACGTCGTGGCGCGACGGCTTCGATTCGACCTCGATCCGAACGACAATGAGTAGCCGCGAACCTCGGCGTGGAGCGTCGCGCAGAGAGGAAAAAGCGAATGGCTAGAGAACAGATCCTCGCCCACACCTTCGTCGAACTCGCCGACACCCTGGTCGCCGACTTCGACGCCATCGACCTCCTGCATACCCTCTCCGAACGCAGCGTTACGCTGCTCGAGGCGGATGCCGCGAGCATCATCCTCGGCGATCAACGCGGCAATCTCCAGGTTGTGGCTTCCACCACCCCAGAGGCCCATACGCTCGACATTTTCCAGGTTCAGACCGCCGAAGGTCCTTGTCTGGACTGCTACCGCACGGGCCATCCGATGATCAACATCGACCTGTCCGAGGTCGCCGAGCGCTGGCCACGCTTTCGACAAGCGACAGCCGACGCCGGCTACCGGTCCACTCACTCCCTGCCAATGCGCCTACGCGACACCGTGATCGGCGCCCTCAACCTCTTCTGCACGGCCAGGTCCGTCCTGAACGACAATGACGTCTCCATCGGCCAGGCGCTCGCCGACGTCGCGACTATCGGGCTGGTCCAAGAACGCGTGGGCCGCCAGCGGGAACTGCTCTCCGAACAACTGCAGACCGCCCTCAACAGCCGGGTCCTGATCGAGCAGGCTAAGGGGGCGCTCTCCGAACGCGCCACGATAACCATCGATGAGGCCTTTAGGCTGATGCGCGAGCACAGCCGGCGGACCCGGCGACCGCTGACCGACATAGCCAAGAGCGTCCTCGACGGATCGCTTGCGGCCGCTGACTTGACAACCCCATAGAGCCGCCAGTCAAGCCGTTTGCGTTGGATCCGCTGCGCGCCGGTCAGTAGAATGTTGTGCGATAGGTGTTGCCTCGGACCCCGGCAGCCCATCCCCACCCCACTTGCCGGAGGTCGAGAACGATGACGACGGCACACGCGACGCGTTCTGGCCGGCCAACCAAGGCGATCCGTGTCGACAGTGGCCAGGCTCGCGCTTACTGCGGCCCGGCCCACGGACAATCGTGGAGTCTGACCCGCGACACCACCCCACCCGGAACGGTCGAACTGATGGTCGGCGGTCAACAGTTCCGCTACCGCTTGGCGTACAACCCAAGTACACGCCGACCCGCACGGGACCATCTCGGCAATTACCTCTACATTGCGGTGATCTAGGGTCTTGTGCTGGCCTCGGCCTTCTGGACAGCGAATTGACCGCCGAGAAAGCCGCGGCGCTGCGAAAGCCGGCGATCCTGGCATTTCTCGCACCACGAGCCGCTGCCCGACGACGGGCGCGCAATTAGCGTCTGCGCTCCCACCGGCGGACGGCGCGCGAGGCTAGTGCAAGCACTGGGGCGGACTCGGATCAATACGGTCCTGAACCAGGGCCATCCGATCGCGGCGGGCTGCGACGCGGTCATCCTTCGCGTACCTGCGATCCAGAGCCGCGGCTCGACGCTCCGGCCAATCATCGCCGTATTCACCATCGGAGGCCAGAAACTCGGCGAGGTCGCGGTCGTGGTCACGCCGGTCGGCGGCACCATCTCGAGCATCAGCGAGGGCGTCCCGCTGGTCAGCGGCAGCCAAAATCTCCTCGACGGCCCTCACACGCTCGACAAATGCCGCCTCCCGCGCCTCCAAAGCTGCCAGCCGCCGCTCAAGGTCGTTCTCACGTTCATCGGTAATCCGATCGACCGAAACCGCCACCAGCACCGCCTCCCACTCGCATCCTGTGGCATGCACCCACGGCTAGTGTCGCCATCGACAGCAACTTGAGCGCGGAAAAGCGAACCGCAACACGGGCTCTGTGGTCTGCGCACCGCTGCCGGGGTCCGAGGCAGCACCGAAAAGTGGCTGAAATTGACACTACCGGCATCACCATCCCACCGCAATGCACGCCGACCCCACATCGGCGCTCGGGCGAACAAGGCTGGAGAGCCCGCTGGCACGAGCATCCCGATCGCCTACACCGCCCGGGTCGGCTTGGCTGGTCGCCTTCGTGGAGCGACCAGCCCCGTTCCGCGCGGGAGGGGTGGCGCACGATCCAGGACCTCGGCTCTGCGCCGCGACCGGCGAGGTCGTACAAATTTGAATGAATCCAGGCCATTCCCGGGGTGATGCCCGCAGGGCTCTCGGCCCGGGCATCACCCTCCGGCGTCACGGCGGCAGCTACGAGGAGGATGGCGAGATGCAGTCACGCGGCTGGCTTAGCGCCATCACACGACCAACACTCCACAGGAAGAAGTTGACCGATGATCTCGACGACCGGCACGACCCTCCGAGAGGAAGCCCGCAGTATCGCGGCCGGCGCACCAACGCTTATTACGATGGCAACCAGTACGTGTTCGAAGAAGCCGCCAAGCTCGCGACCACCCTCGTCCTAGTCGATATCGCGGCGTCGCTACGGGTGCTGTGTGCCGACCGACCCCAGCACGACCCCAATTTGCCCTGACAGCAAGTCCCGATCGCACCACCGCAACGGGCTCTGCCGAACGGGCGGCAGCCAGATCCTGCCCGCACTTTCAACAAGAGATGAAGGGCCGCTGAAACACACAAACGACCGTGACGACGACCCAGTTGAGACTTATTCTGGGTACCAGATGATCGGCGTGCCGGACCCACGACCGGCCTTCTCGCACAGCAAGTCGACAGTTCTGGCACGTCGCGGGTGGGGACTCCCTCAATCGCGCGGTCCAGATGACCTGATCGGCACGCCCAGGACGACACCACCACCTCCGTTGGCCGACCTGGGCCGCCAATGTGATCAGGCTCGGGATCGCCAGTCTGTTGGCCACCGAACTCGTGACATTCGAAGTCTTGCGCCGCTACTCCCAAAACCACAGCATCAAACTCCGCTAGGTCGCGGCGACCAGCGGCAAGACCACCTAGCTGGGCGCTCGCCTCGGATCAAACGAGCTCATCAGGAACAGGTCAGCATCGAAACCGCTGGCCAGCGTGATCACATTGGGTCAAGGCGTCTCCTGCACTGGGGGCACTGGGAGTGTGGGCTCCGCTTGTTTCATCAAGGGGGCGTTTCGGCGACGCGGCGGTTCAGGTCTCGTTCTGAGTCGACCGCCAGTCACGGACAGGCACCCCGTTGGTGTGCTCGTCGGCGCCGATTGCGTGCCAGTCGCGGACCGGCATGCCGTTGCGGCGCTCCCAAGCGGAAACCGTGGCCGCGACCTGCTCGTCACTGTCGGCCATGGCGTGCTCGAGGTGGTGGTCATAGGCCTCGGCGACCCGCAACGGGTAGCGGTTGCTCACTTTGCGGAATCGCTCACTGAATCGCCATGCGCGCTCATCCATCGGTGTCGACTCCTCCTCGGTCGGTGGGCGGCGGCGGCCGAGGCTCGCCGGCCTGGAGGCCATGACCGCCCGGGTGGTGACCGGCGATCACGAGCTGCCGCAGGCTCTCATCGTTAAGGTCACGTGGCGGTGTGACCCTGGCAAAACATTCGACGCAGATCGAGCCCCAGCCGCCACCCGGTGTGGGCCGCCCGGTCGGCTGCCATCCCGCCTCCCGCAGCGCCTGCGAGAGGCTGGTTCCATCGGGCGGCAGGGTGACGGCCGCGAAACGGGTTCGGGTTGTCGTTGCGGTGGATGCGGATACTGCCGTGTTGGCGAATCTGCGCCAGATACGTGGTCCTCACATGCCTCGGCCGCGGACCGGCCCACCACACCCGATCGGCTGGTCGTCGATCGTGGCGCCCGAGGCCGGTGAACCGCTGCCTCAGCCTACGCCCGTTCTGTTCAGCGCGGAACCCGCGTCCGTTGAAACTTGTCGTCTCGAGTCCTGGCGGGTCCCGTGTGCTCTGGGGTGCTGCTAGGCGCCGACATCTAGCCCCGTCCGGCAGTGTTGCCACGACTAACGAGTCAGCCGGTCCGAAGTTCGGCGCCGACCGCCGCCGACCGTTTGGACAACACCACACCTCCACCTCACGATCGCCGACCGCCGAGGTCGGGTCAGCGGCGCCCGGCTAAGCCGATGACGCGAAGCATCGGCAGTGATACGCGTCCTCGATTGGCCTGAATCCGAAGCTGCCTAAGACCAGCCCGGTGCAATGGGACCAGCGGGCCGTTGCCGTTCGAGGCTTGGGCCAGGCAGCCGCACTGCACGATTGCGCGAGTCGTGCCGCCTTCAGCTCAGCGTTCACTCATACGGGTTCTCTCGTCCCGTGGACGGCGATGTCGAATGCGGCCTCGAACTCGTCGTGGCTGGGCGCCATCATTTCGGCGAGCTCAGCAAACCGGGCGTAGACGGCAGTGTTGACGGCGGGTGGAAGGGTGCGGATGCCAGCCCAGATCGCGTCCTCCGCTGCCGAAGCACACCCCACCGCTCCGCCTCGGCCTCGGCCGACTCGAGTTCGGTGGCCAGACGTTCCGCCGCCACGGGTGCGTCTGCGGCAGACGCACCGCAAGCAGCCTCAGCGACAGCATCGGACGCGGGTGCACCTGTCCCGCTTCCATGATCCATAGCGGCGAGTGCATCCCGGGCGCGTTCGGCAGCACGACGCGCTTTCACCTCCTTGCTCTCGAACGCGGCGTGCAGCACCGTCACCGACTTCTGCACCGAGAACATCACATCCAAGAACGTGACGTTCTTGCGTGCCTTCTTCCCCGCCTCCGCCCGCAGCTCCGCCCGGCGTTCGGCATCGGCGTCAGGTTCCACCGCCAGCGCGGCGGCATAGATCTCCTCCTCGGACAGATACCGCCGACCGGTGTGGCCCAACGTGTCGGCGTCGGCCCACCGCTCCGGATCGGAGAACGCCTCATCGCGCGGGTCGAGGAAGTGCTCATACAGCGCGGTCATGTCCTGCGCGTCGACCTCACCCGCCAGACCCAGTGCCTTGGCGCCCCTGCTGCACCAGCGGCCCGGCGGCGACCGCGCCGGTGTAGTAGTTCTCCCGCCCTGCCGCGACCGCACCGGTCAGATAGTTTGCGCTGTGCCCGTTCGAGATCGTCAGCACGACCCCTCCCCCGAAAACGGCGGTTCCGGGACTCGGAAGCGAATCCCACCATCTGATCGTGATGCCTTGGTGTGTATCTCTCGTGAACGGTGTTAACTGCGAATCTGGCTGGCACTGCGTCCTGGACTCGATGGCTTGCAGCTGCCTTGACCTGGCTGGAAGGGAATCTGCTGAGTTTGCGCTGATCTCCGACTGCTGCTTGGTCATGGGGTTGTCCTTGAGTCGATGTGGTCTGCCGCCCTGGTCTCGCCGTCTTCGACGGCGTCGTTATTTGCGGGCTGCGTGCCGTTGGGCTGGTTGCCGTTGCGGGGCGGCGTTTGGGTCGTGGGCCTTGACCATCCGGCCAGGTCGACCAGTCGTTCGGCGCGAGGCCAGCCGACAAAGGCGCGCATCGCCTTCCGCCCAGACACTCAGCCCCCACCTACGCGGAACTCGGCCACAACTCGGCATCCGACCGGGCAAGTTCGGCGCTGCACGGCCTCGTCGCCCGCCCTGGAGGGGAGAGGAGATGGGGTGCTGCCGTTGAATCCGCAGTAGCGGTGCGGTGCATCCGGCCTCGCCGCTTCCGGTGCACCCGTTTCCGATATGCCGCCACATCCGCTTCTGGTGTCTCCGGCGTTGCTGCCAGTGGTGTTTCCGGCGATGACAGAGCAGCTGTTACCGGATTACCAGAAGCGTCCGGTGCAGAGCGCCGCAGAACGCCTTGGTCGCATGGGCCAGCAGCACAGCCGGGACGATCCGCTGGTCGTTGGCGGGGAGAAGATCGGCCAGCCGGCCAGCAGTTAACAACCCGTCCTGGACGACGAGCGCCGGCGTTCGACAATGCGAGTTCGGCTATCGCTGCGATTGGCTTGCTTAGGCGGCGTCGCCAGGGTCGGTTGCGGTCGCGATGGGCTCGCCGAGCTGCTCCACGTCCTCGACGGCCACCCGGATCGAGCGTGGGCCCACGCGTACGGCCTTCAGCTTGCCTTCGGCGATGCGACGCCTGATCGTTCGGGTTGAGACGTTCCAATGCTTAGCGGCGGACTTCACCGTCGCGTACCTGGTGTGCTGTGCAACCATGTGCACGTCGCCTCCCTAAGGCGATCCTGGCGGGGCCAGTGGATACTTCTTGGCGGAGGTTCGCTGGCTCCGCTACCTCATCTGCAGGTCGTCGGATGCTGCCGGTGAATCACACCGGTGGCATTCGTGACGCCGGTGGCATTTAGCAGACACCAAGGTTGCTGTGTTGGCAACCGGCAGCCGAGTTGGTGCGACGCGGGCGAGGCCTACCACTAATCGACTCTGACCAACTCCGGATGACTTCGGTTGACTCTGGCGAAATCCAGCGAATGCAGGCTGTGACCTAAGTCACAGACTTGCTCTCGGCCATCCTCGACAGCTTCGCCGCGCGGCCTGGTCCCGGTCGGCGCTTGCATGCTGGTAGACCAGCGCGGCCGGGAGGTCTTGTGCCCAGCGCGACCACCCAGTTCGGCCGCACGGCGAGGATGGGGCGGGAGCGCGACGTCCGCAGACTGCCGGCCTTAGGGCCGGTGATAATCCAATCCCCGTCGACGAGGTTCGCTCCTCGGCGGACATGAACCGTGCGAGCCTTCAAGTCGACTTCGTGTCGCCGCAGGCCGATCAGTTCGCAAACGCCGGCCGAACTGCCGCGACTGAGCCGCGACGCCGCTAAATCAAACCCATCAGGCTTACCCATCAGTCGAGCCACGCCTAGAGGTTGAACGGAGCCATCACCTGCACCACCGATATGGTCGCCGAGTGCACCGGCAACGATGTCACGGCTCCTCATCCCCGGCGTTGTCGTTGAACCGGCCCAACGTGAGCCGACCATACGCGGTCGCCAACGCCGCCTGGGCACGGTCGAGATCCCGCCGAGCGTCGTCCACATTGCCGAGCACATAACGGATCGTCGCGGCCAACTCGTCCGCCGTTGGCGGGTCCGGCCTACTGGTATGGGTGTTAGATGGATCCACGGTCGCCTCCTAGACAGGCGGTCGAGGCCCCGCCGCGTCGCCAGGCTTCAACTGGCCGGCGGGGCCGCTACGTCACCCCGCTGGGGATCGCACACAGATGGCACGGACGGTGTAGCTCTAGGGTCAAAACCCCTTCTGACCTGCGAAAACGTTGGCTCCCGCGAGTGGACTCGAACCACCAACCTGCCGGTTAACAGCCGGACGCTCTGCCGATTGAGCTACGCGGGATCGTCTGGACGCTCACGATGGAGCGCCCGGATAGGTTAGCAAGCCGCCAGCAGGTTCGACGAAACGGTCAGACGCCGAGCTCGTCCCGGGCGTCGGCCAGGGCCTGCTCCACGAGCCGCAGGACGTTCGGATCGGAGGGGTCGAGGGAGTCGGCCAGACGTACCGACCAGTCCACCTCGCCGTCGGCCACCGGCGCCCGCCGAGCGATCACCTGCAGCCACTGTCCATCGGGCAGTGGAACGTGCCTGGTCCCCAGGACGCTGGCGGTGACGCGCTCACGTACGAGCTCTAGGAACTGACCCGGATCGGCCATGGCGAACTCGTATCGCGGCTGCGGCTGACCGTAGTCGGCGACCTCGACGACGACGAACGCCTCGGACTCGCGGTCCCAGGTCGCGTGGTCGATCCGCTGCCACGGCGTCCGATGCCAACCGCCGTCGGCCGGGACATAGAGCGCCCGGTCGGAGCCGACGAGCTGCCGGCCGTCGGCGTCCCGGGTCGCTGCAAGCAGTCGCTCGCCGGTCTCGGTCGGCAGCTCCGACGCGACCCCGGCATCGACCACGCCCCGACGAGGCCACCGTGTCATGACCCCATCGTCGCAGGCCGGTCATCCGGCCAGCGGCGGGCATGACCGTCCGTTCAGCGCAGCCAGACTCGGATCGGCTCGAAGCGATGCGAGGGCTTCGCGCTCGAGCCGCCGCACCCGCTCATAGCCGAGATCCAGCTCCGACGCGACGACCTTGCGGTCACTCGGCGAACCTCGCAGACCGAAGCGCCGCGACAGGATCTCCCGCTCCAGCGGCGGCAGGCTCCCGAGCGCCGAGCGCACCTGCTCCTGGACGACCGTGGCCGCGGCGAGATCACCCGGGTCCGGCGCCTCGCGGTCGGGCAGCTGCTCGCCGCCAGGATTCGCCTCGATCGCGCCCTCGAGTGAGACCGGGTCATGCGGCACGTCGAGCAGAGCGGCCAGCTCGTGCGCCGCGATGCCGACGGCGACGGCGAGCTCCGGGACCGTTGGCTCGCGTCCCCACTCCACCGTCAGCTGCTGCCGCACCGCGAGACAGGTGTGGAGCCGCGTCGCGACATGGACCGGCAGCCGCACGGTCCGCTCGGCATCGGTCATGCCTCGGGTGATGGCCTGCCGGATCCACCAGGTGGCGTACGTCGAGAACTTGCAGCCGCGCCGGTAGTCGAACTTGCGTACCGCATGAATGAGCCCGAGCGTCCCGTCCTGAACATGGTCGAAAAGCGGCCGGCCGCTCGGCGTCATGCGGCGGACCAGTGAGACCACCAGTCGGAGATTCGCCTGCACCATGTGCAGCCGGGCCCGCTCGCCCTCGTCGGCGAGGATGCCCAACTCGGCGCGTTGGGCCGGATCACACACCCCGTCCGCGAGCCGGGCAGCTGCCAGGACGCCGGCCTCGATCGCGAACGACAACCGCACTTCCTCAGCGGCCGTCAGGAGGTCGACAGTGCCGATCCGCCGAAGGTACGCGCCGAACGGATCGGCGAGCGCGGAATCGGCGTCGTCGACGCTCGTGGGTGACGGCTGAGGCATGGGCGGTCCCTTCGACTCGACAGCAGGCATGTGGAGTCTGGGCGCGGGGCTATGCGAGCTGGGCCGGCCAGGTGCGAGCTGTGGACGCGCGAGCCCGTCCACAGGGCCCGATCGGGCGGATCGCCGGTTAGGGCTCGAGGCCGCCGGTGGCGCGGGTACGGAGATCCCGGCGCTGCTTCTCGAGGGCGAACAGCTCGCCCGCCATCCGGTTGTACGCAGCCTGCTGGTCGATCGGGTTGGTCCGCTGCAGCCGCGACTTCACCGCCTGGATCCGGCGCGTCACCGTCAGCTCCTGGAGTCGCGCCAGAAGTGCGGCAACCAACCGGGCGTCGGGCTTCCCGGACACCCGCAGGGGCTCGACCGCCAGGGCGGACACGACCGATCGAGCACCCTGGTCGACGATCCGGCTGCCGACTCGTGACGGCCAGCCGGGGTCGGCCTGCGCGGGCATCGGCTCGGCGGCGATCGCATCCCACACGGCACTCAGCCAGGGATGAGTGAAGTCGTCACGGTCGACCTCGGCGGCGCTATCGCCGACCAGTTGGGGGTACTGGATCACGGCCTTGAGCGCGTCGCGTTCGTCGGCGTAGCGGGGATCGCGGAGGTCGGGCACCGCCGGCCCCTCCAGAGTCGGGGCCTCCTCGCGACCGGTCGTCGGCAGGGCTCCGCTGGAGTTGGCGGCAGCGGCGCGACGGACCTCGGTACGCACCTCGTCGATGTCCATGCCGACCATGCCGGCCAGCTCGCGGACGAACGCCTCGACCTTCGACTTGTCTCGTACGCTCGCGACCAGCTTCGCGGCATCGCGCATCGCATTGACCCGCTGGTCGGCCCGGTCGAGGTCGTGCCGGTTGACCACGTTGCGGAGCACGAAGCGATAGAGCGGCAACCGGCGCGCGACCAGCTCTCGTACGGCCGCATCGCCCTTGTCGACCCGCAGCTGACACGGGTCGAGACCGTCCGGCTCGACCGCGACGTACGTCTGTGCGACGAACTGCTGGTCGCCGGAGAACGCCCGTAACGCCGCCTGCTGACCGGCCTCGTCGCCGTCGAAGGTGAAGATCACCTCGCCGCGGAACTCGTCATGGTCGGCGAGCAGCCGCCGCAGCACCCGGGCGTGATCCGGCCCGAAGGCGGTCCCGCAGGTCGCGACGGCAGTCTCGACACCGGCCTCGTGGCAGGCCATCACATCGGTGTAGCCCTCGACGACGACCGCCTGCATCGCCTGCGCGATCGGCCGCCGGGCGAGGTCGACGCCGTAGAGCACCTGACTCTTCTTGTAGAGCGGCGTCTCCGGCGTGTTGAGGTACTTCGCCGAGATCCGGTCGTCGTCGAACAACTGCCGGGCGCCGAAGCCCACGACGTCGCCGGACAGGTCGCGGATCGGCCACAGCAGCCGGCCCCGGAACCGGTCGTAGCCACCACGCTGACCACGCGCGATCAGCCCGGCCGTGACGAGTTCGTCCTCGGTGAATCCCCTCTGCCGCAGGTGCGTCAGCAGCGTCTCGCCCCCACGCGGCGCGAAGCCGAGGCCGAACCGCTCGGCGACGTCGCGCGCGAAGTCACGCTCGTGGAGGAACTGCCGGGCGACCTTGGCATCGGGCGACTCGGCGAGTTGTTCGAGGTAGAAGTCGGCCGCCGCGCGATTCGCCTCGACCAGCCGGGCCCGCCGCTGCGGATCGCGTCGCGGCGCCCCGCCGCCGTCCTCGTAGCGCAGCGCGATGCCATAGCGACCGGCCAGCCGTTCGACCGCCTCGGTGAAGCCGAGACCGTCGATCTTCTGCAGGAACGTGAAGACGTCCCCACCTTCCTGGCAACCGAAGCAGTTGCCGGTGAGGATGTTGTCGGCCAGCGCGAACGCATGTCCGTCGTCGACCTCGGCGCAGAAGACCTCCTCGACCCGGTCGGTCGGCTCGACGCTGCGGACGATCCAGCCGCGACGTACGAACGCCTTGCTGGTGGATACGAAGCGGCGGCGGTGCTCCTCGAGGAGGAAGAACGACTCCGGCAGGTCCTCGTTGACCAGGTGGATCCGGTAGAGGGCGGACGGCTCCCGGCCCTCGAATCCGGCTCGCATCTGCTTGGTGATGCCGAAGGTCGCGATGCCGAGGCGGGTGCATAGCGATCGTACGAACTCAAGATTCTCGCGATTCGACGAGTTGAGGATCACCGTGCCGTCGGCGGCGACGCAGCCGTCCGCGGCGAAGTAGCCCGCCAGCCAGCCCAGCAGGTAGGGCCGCGACTCGTCGAGATCGGGCAGCGCCTTGAAGAACCGCGGGAGGTGGTGCACGAGCAGATGGCCGTCGTCGCGGGCGGTCACGTGGCTGTTGGGGAACCACTTGAGCATGTCGGCGTCCTTCGGCGCCGCCAGCAGTGCCATCGAGCCGGAGCCGTTCAGGGTGCCGTCGCCGAACGTGAAGCCGTGCGCGATCCCGAACGGGGACGGCGTCGTCCGGCGGATCCGCGAACCTGGGTAGACGTAGGCGAGTCGACTGCCCTCGATGAGATCGGTCGTCAGGACCTCACGACGCTTGTCGCCCCGCTTGCTGGAGCGGACGAACCACCGATGGCCGTCGGTAGCGTGAAGGACCTTGGTCTGCCGATTGCGGGTCAGCGTGATCTTGTGCAGCCGCTGCACGCCGTACGACTTGAACGGCGCCTCGACCCAGCGACCACCCGGCACGAGGACCTTGTGGACTCCCCCGGCCAGCTCCCGAATCGGGCGCACGCCGTCCCACGTGATGACCTCGGTCTCGCCGCCCAGACAGTGGTAGAAACCTCGACTGGGCGTGACGTTGAACGAGGGACTCCGCTCGTCGTGGAACGGGCACAGTCCCTTGAGATCACCGCCGCCGGCCGGGCGGAGCGTGACGTATTGGCCGATGACCTCGTCGATCCGGGCACGCTCGCGTACGAGTGCGATGTCCTCGTCGCGGATCCGGCCAGCCACGCAGAGAGTCTAGGTCGGCGGCCGTACGGTTTGGGCCGCGCCTCCACAGCCGGCGGTGGTCAGAGCAGCTGCTCTGCCCAGGACCGAGCCGAGCCGTCGGTGAGCGACGCGACCTGGTCGACAACGGCCCGGAGCCGATCTCCGTCGTCCGTCGCGGCGTCGAACAACTCCCGGAACAGCGGCTCCAATCGCTCGGGCCGATGCGACAGCGCCGCTACCAGCGCCGTCAGCAGGTCCCGCTGGTCGCGCAGCAGCGACACCCGATCGTCGCGCCGCATGACGAAGTGCGCGGCGATCCCCTTGAGCACGGCGATCTCGGCCAGGATCGCCTGGGGTACGACCAGGTCGGCAGCGAACCGGGTCAGCGGGCCGGTGCCGTACGCGTCGTACGTCGCCGAGAGGATCGTGGCGTAGAACCGGCCGATCAACGCGCTGGTCAGCGCCTTGAGCCCAATCTGGGCCGGCAGCCTGCCGTCGTAGGGCTCGGTCGGCCACTCGGGCAGCGCCAGCAGCCGGCCGAGTCCGGCGGCGAGCTCGTCGTCGGGCGCCTGGAGATACCAGTCGCGGACTGCCTCGAAGACCCCGTCGGCCGCACCGCTCGACGTGCGAAGGCTTGCCAGGTCGACCCGGCCTGCCACGACAGCGTCCTCGACATCGTGCACCGAGTAGGCGATGTCGTCTGCCAGATCCATCACCTGCGCCTCGAGACAGGGCCGACGCGCGGTAGCGCCCTCGCGTACCCACGCGAAGACACCGATGTCGTCGTCGTACGCCCCGAACTTGCGCATCGCGCGCTCCTGCCCGTCGGAGTGCCGGCCGAGCGGCTGGGGCGCGTCGGCGAGCGGCCAGGGGTACTTCAGGCACGCGTCGAGCACGGCCCGGGTCAGGTTGACGCCGACGCTTCGACCGTCGTCGCTCACGGTCTTCGGCTCCAGCCGGGTCAGGATCCGCAGGGTCTGGGCGTTGCCCTCGAAGCCGCCGATGCCGATCGCCGCCTCGTGCAGCGCCCGCTCGCCGTTGTGGCCGAACGGCGGATGCCCGAGGTCATGGGCCAGCGCGGCGGTCTCGGCGATGTCGGGGTCGCAGCCGAGCCGGCTGCCGAGATCGCGCGCGATCTGCGCGACCTCGAGCGAGTGGGTGAGCCGATTGCGTACGAAATCGCCGGTCCCGGGGCCGACGACCTGGGTCTTGGCGGACAATCGGCGGAAGGCCGCGGAGTGCACGACACGGGCCCGGTCGCGGGCGAAGGGGGTACGGCCGGAGTGGCCGCTCGACTCGGGCACGAAGCGTTCGACGTCGGCGGCGCGGTAACCGGTGGGGGGCGACGCGGGTCCCATCCGGAGCAGGCTAGTCGCATCGCGGAGTACCGCGCCGCCACGAGTGGCTAATCAACGCGCCACGAGTGGCTGATCATCGGGTGGTGTATCACGGGGTGGGTGCGGCATCCTCGTGGCCATGACCGGTCGACGCCGTACTGCCGGGCAGACTCGCGTCGCCGTCCTCATGCTCGGGCTCCTCGGAGGCATGGTCGCCTGCGGCGGCGATGAAGCCGCTATCGTCGAGAACCCGGTCGTCGTCGCGGCCGACGGCGAGACCGCCCCGGTCGGCCACACCGGCGACGCAGCCGACGACCCCGCCATCTGGGTCCATCCCACGGACTCGAGCCAGTCGCTGATCATCGGCAACGACAAGCAGGGCGCGCTAGAGACGTACAACCTCGACGGCACACTCCAGCAGCGGATCACCACCGCCTCGGCCTTCTGGGGCAATGTCGACGTGCGCCAGGGCGTCACGATCGGCAGCCGGACGCTGGACATCGCGGCGGTCTATAACGACGGACTGCGGCTATTCACGATCGAACCCACGACGCGCGAGCTCGAGCTCAGCACGGACAACGGCGGCGCAATCTTCACCCCGCTCGGCGAGGGGCTGTGCCTGTATCACAGCCAGGTCAGCGGCGACCTGTACGTCAACCTCGTCGCACGCGCCAAGCGGATCCGGCAGTACCGCGTCACCGACCCCGACAAGGACGGTCTGTTGCAGACGAAGTTCCTCCGCGAGTTCCGGATGACGTCGGAGTCCGAGGGCTGCGTCGGCGACGACGAGCAGGGCCGGCTCTACATCGACCAGGAGGACGTCGGACTGTGGCGGTTCGAGGCCGAGCCCACGGCGAGTACGGCCGGCACCCTGATCGACCAGGTCCAGCCCGACGGTCATCTCGCGGCCGACGCCGAGGGCGTGACGCTGGTCGACACCGGCGGCGACGATGGCTACATCGTCGCGTCGGCGCAGAACATCGCGGCGCCGAGGTCGTCGTACTTCGTCGCCTACGACCGGGACACCAACGCCTACGTCGGCTCGTTCCGGATCGGCAACGGCCCGATCGCCGACTCCTGCGAGCGTACCGATGGGATCACCGCGTACCTCGGGTCGCTCGGATCGTCATACCCACAAGGGGTGTTCGTTTGCCAGGACAACGGCAATCGGAGCCCGACGGCGAACCAGGACTTCAAGCTGACCCGGATCGAGAAGGTGCTGGCGGCGCTGTAGCAGCCGGCCCTCACAGATCTTGAGGGATTCGGGTAGCCATCGCTACCGCAATCCCTCAAGATCCGTCAGTCAGCCGCCGGAGATGCCGCACTCGGCGCTGGCGTCGACGCGGGTGCCGTCGTGGTCGGCGAGCCAGCCTTCCGGCAGCGCGACCCGACGCGGTGCACCCTGCCGGCCACGCGGCTTGCCGAGCTCGGCGACGGGGTACGGCTCGGCCGGGTCGAGCTCGTCGAGGAGCCGGTCGAGCGACTCGAGCGACGACACCAGACCGAGCTGCGACCGGATCCGGCCGCCGGCTCGAAAGCCCTTGAGGTACCACGCGATGTGCTTGCGGAACTCCACGCAGCCGCGCTCGGACCCGAAGTACTCCGTCAGCAGCTCGGCATGCCGGCGCATCATCACGGCGACTTCGCCGAGCGTCGGCAGCTCGGTCACCTGCTCGCCGGCGAACGCCGCGGCTAGGTCGCGGAACAGCCAGGGCCGGCCGAGGCAACCGCGTCCCACGACGACGCCGGCACAGCCGGTCTGCTCGACCATGTCGATGGCGTCCGCGGCCTCCCAGATGTCGCCGTTTCCGAGCACCGGGATGTCGACGTGGTCGACCAATGCGGCGATCGCCGTCCAGTCGGCGCGACCGGAGTAGTGCTGTGCGGCGGTCCGGCCATGCAGCGCGATCGCCGCACAGCCCGCCTCCTGCGCGATCCGACCGGCATCGAGGTACGTCAGATGCCGCTCGTCGATCCCCATCCGGGTCTTCATCGTGACCGGGACACCGTAGGGCTCTGCCGCGTCCACAGCCGACTCCAGGATGTCGCCGAGCAGCCGCCGCTTCCAGGGCAGTGCCGCCCCGCCGCCCTTGCGAGTCACCTTCGGCACCGGACAGCCGAAGTTGAGATCGACATGACCGACGCCGTAGTCGCCGCACAGGATCTCGACGGCCTTGCCGATGTAGACCGGGTCGATGCCGTACAGCTGGACCGATCGGACCTGCTCACTCGGATCGAACACGAGCATCGACAGGCTCGTACGGTCGCCCTCGACGATGCCGCGTGACGTGATCATCTCGCAGACGTACAGACCGGCGCCTTGCTCCCGGCACAGTCGGCGGAACGCCGCGTTGGTGACTCCCGCCATGGGAGCGAGCACCACCGGCGGCGAGACCGTGAGGGGTCCGAGACGCAACGAGCTGGGAACGGGCACCGATCCATTCTGCCGGGTGAGGCAAGGGCGGAGCTGGCCCAGTCCCGGATGTTGGCGTGAGATACGGCATTTCGTACGTCGGAAAGCTGAATCTCACGCCAACATTCGGCTCGCCAGTCGCTTGTCGGCGCCTTCGCTGCCGTACGACCGAAGCCCGTTCACGTGTCAGGATCGCCACATGATCGGTCGCCTGCATCACGTCATCGTCGACTGTCCCGACCCGACGGCACTCGCGGAGTTCTACGCCGAGCTGGTCGGCCTGCCGGTGACGTACCGCTCCGACGACTTCGTGGTCATCGCCGTGAACGACCGGACGTCAGGCATCGCCTTCCAACTCGCGCCGGATCATCAGCCGCCGGCCTGGCCGGATCCGGCTCGGCCGCAGCAGTTCCATCTCGATGTCATGGTCGACGACCTGGACACCGCGGACGCGCAGGTGGTCCAGCTTGGCGCGACCAGACTGCCGTCCGAGACCGGGCGCATCTATGCTGATCCGGCAGGCCACCCGTTCTGCCTGATCCCGCGACCGGGATGGGCGCCGCCGATCCACGCTGAACCGACGGGAGCACATGACTAGCCACGGGCACACCCCCGATGTCGACTGGGCAGAGGTCGTCGGCCAGCTGCAGCGGGGCGCCGAGGTGCTGCGCCCAGTCAGCGAAGAGGTCATGGAATGGCTCGGGGTCACCGAAGGCGGGCGGGTCACCGACATCGGCTGCGGCGCCGGCGGCATGACCGCGCTGCTGGCCAAGTCGGTCGGATCGACCGGCAGCGTCGTCGCGGTCGACGGCGAGCCGGCCCTGCTCAGCGCCACACTCGAACGCTGCCGAGCGCTCGGCTACGAGGACCGCGTCGCAACGATCCACCACGACCTCTCGGCCGGCCCGCCGTCGATCGGCCGGCTGCAGGATCTGGTCTGGGCCGCCCACGTCGTGCACCATCTGCCGGACCAGCTGGCCGCCATCAGACAGCTCGCGGAGCTGCTGATCGCGGGCGGCCGACTGGCCCTGTCCGAGGGCGGGCTGCGGACCGTGACCTTGCCGTGGGACGTCGGCACCGGACAGCCCGGCCTCGAGGCCCGGCTACATGCAGCTGAGGAGGCGTGGTTCGTCGACATGCGGGCCTCGATCCGCGACTCCCGGCGATCGCCGTACGGCTGGCCCACCCTGCTGCGTCAGGCCGGCCTGTCGGACGTACGCACTCGGTCGTTCCTGCTCGACCGGCCGAGCCCGATCTCCCCGCATGTCGCGGGCTTCGTCATCGAGTCGCTGCGCAACCGCGTGCAGCGGGCGGAGGACCGACTTCCGCCGGACGACCTCGCCGCCTGGCAGAAGCTGCTCGATCCGGACGAGGACGTCTACCTCGGCACCCGCGACGATCTGTTCTGCCTGGCCGCGATCACCGTCCACGTCGGCGTGCTGCCCGGCTCGGCCTAGCCGCCGCTCACGACTTCGCGTTCGCCGACTCTGGCACCGGCCACCGGATCGGCTCCGCGCTGTTGTTCGGCCGGAGCTCCACCTCGTCGAGCTTCACGCCCGGGCCGACGATGAACACCTGACAGGTCTGCGCGGTCGCCTTCGGCCCGAACGACTCGGGCAGAGCGCCGCCCTTGCACACGTCGAGATCGCCGACGATCGGCGACGCCGGGAAGTACGTGTTCGTCGAGTCGAACCCGTAGAGCGGCACCTTGGCACCGCCGAGTTTGCCGGGTCCGGCGTTGTGCACCGTGGCGGTGACGTAATAGGGCGTCGACTTCAGCTCGCGCGGGCTGAGCACGAAGTTCTTGAAGTCCTTCTTCATCGACCCGGCCACGATCTTGTGGACCGTGACGGTCAGGACGCTGACGCGCTGCGGTCCGGCAGCGTAGACGACACTGGCCGGCTGTCCCAGGTCCAGACTGGATCCGGGATCGGTCAGGGTCACGCCGGCCGGCACCGCGACGCTCGGACCCGAGGCGGTCGGCGACTCGCTCGAGCTCTGGCCGGCGCCGTTGTCGTCGCCGGAGCAGCTGCTCAGCGGGATCGCCAGCAGGAGCAGCGCGACGGCCCAGGTCACTCGGTTCGGCACCGGGACATTATGCAGCGGAGCAGTTCCTAGCAACCGGCCAGGCGGGTCGCGAGGTGCTCTCGGACCCGATCGATGGCGACCCGCTCCTGGTGCATGCTGTCGCGCTCGCGCACCGTGACGGCCTGGTCGTCGAGGCTGTCGAAGTCGACCGTGACGCAGTAGGGCGTGCCGACCTCGTCCTGACGGCGGTAGCGCCGGCCGATCGCACCGGCGTCGTCGAAGTCGACGTTCCACAACGTACGCAGCTCCGCCGCCAGGTCGCGAGCCTTCGGCGTCAGGTCCGCGTTGCGTGACAGCGGCAGCACGGCGACCTTGACCGGAGCGAGTCGCGGATCGAGCTTCAGCACGACGCGACGATCGACGCCGCCCTTGGTGTTGGGCGCCTCGTCCTCGGCGTACGCGTCCATCAAGAACGCCATCATCGAGCGGTTGACGCCGGCCGCCGGCTCAATGACGTAAGGCGTCCAGCGCTCGTTCTTGCCCTGGTCGAAGTACGACAGGTCCTGGCCCGAGTGCTTGGAGTGCGTCGACAGATCGAAGTCGGTCCGGTTCGCCACGCCCTCGAGCTCGTCGAACTGCTTGGCGCCGAGCTGGTAGCGGTACTCGATGTCGACCGTGCGCTTGGAGTAGTGCGACAGCTTCTCCTGCGGGTGCTCGTAGAGCCGCAGGTTCTCCGGGTCGATGCCGAGGTCGACGTACCAGTCCCACCGGATCTGGATCCAGCGCTCGTGCCACTCCTCGTCGGTGCCGGGCTCGACGAAGAACTCCATCTCCATCTGCTCGAACTCGCGAGTACGGAAGATGAAGTTGCCCGGCGTGATCTCGTTGCGGAAGCTCTTGCCGATCTGGCCGATGCCGAACGGCGGCTTGCGACGCGCAGACGTCATGACGTTGTGGAAGTTGATGAAGATGCCCTGCGCCGTCTCGGGTCGCAGGTAGTAGAGGCTCTCGTCGGACTCGGTTGCGCCGAGATGAGTCTTGAGCAAGCCGTGGAACATCCGCGGCTCGGTCCATGCGCCCTTGGTTCCGCAATGGGGACAGGCGATCTGCGCCATGTCGACGTCGTCGGGGTCGTCCACATCACGGCGCGCGGCGTAGTCCTCGCGCAGATGGTCCTCGCGGAACCGCTTGTGGCACGACCGACACTCGACGAGCGGGTCGACGAACTGGTCGATGTGCCCGGACGCCTCCCACACCTTGGTCGGCAGGATCACCGAGGAGTCGAGACCGACGATGTCGTCACGGCCCTGCACCATGGTCTTCCACCACTGGCGCTTGACGTTGTCCTTCAACTCGACACCGAGCGGACCGTAGTCCCATGCCGATCTGGCGCCTCCGTAGATCTCACCGCTGGGGAACACGAATCCCCTGCGCTTGCAGAGACTGACGACGGTGTCGACGGAATCGGCGGGCATGGCATCATCTCCATCCGGCTGGGTGTCGGCGGGACTGGGCCAGCCTGTGTGGTGGCCCCCAGGAACCTCCAGGTTACCTCTCGAACGCAACGCGATATCCGTCGGCCGTCGCCATCGGCCGTTCCGCGTACGTCTGGTGGGAGACCTGAGGCGGCTGTGACCGCTGTGCCCGGGTGGCATGGGACGATGCAGTGGTGTCGACGCAACCCACGCGCGTCAGCTGTTCCTGGCCCGACTGCATTCGCTCCCCCGGTTCACCGTTCCGGCCATCGTGTTGATCCTGACCCTAGTCGGGCTGATTGCACCGCCGGTGATCGGCGTTCCCTGCTTGCTGATTCTCGCGGTGTTCCTCGGCTGGCTGGCATCGTTCGCCTGGCGGAGTCTCGATACGAACGGCCGGCTGATTCGCGCCCTCGCACTCGGCCTGATCGTCGGAGCCGCCATCGCCCGGGCGACCGGCGCCCTCGCCTGAGACCGACGAATCTTGAGGGCTCGCGGTAGCCCCGGCTACCGAAATCCCTCAAGATTCGTCCGCCACGCCACCAGTACGGTGTTGACAACGATTCTCAACAAGATGAGAATCGTTGTCATGTGGATCAAGCCTTCGGCTGTGCTCGGCGCGTTCGCCTGCATGCTCGTCCTTGCCTCATGTTCGAGCAACGCCACATCCGACGGCCGCCCCCTGGTGATCGCGTCGTTCTATCCCTTCGCGTTCGTCGCCGAGCAGGTCGGAGGCGACTCGATCCAGGTCGACAACCTCACTCCGCCCGGCGCCGAGCCACACGACTTGGAGCTGTCGCCGCAGCAGGTCGCCGATCTCACCAACGCCTCGCTGGTGATCTTCGAGAACGGCTTCCAGCCCGCGGTCGACGACGGCATCGACCAGGCCAACCTGTCCGATCAAGCGAAGCTCGACGTCGCGTCAGTGGTGAACACCATGGATGCGACCGGCTCCGACGAGGGCACCTTCGACCCGCACGTCTGGCTCGATCCGGTGATGATGCAGCAGATCACCATGGCGACAGCCGAGCATCTCGGCGAGATCGATCCGGCCCACCAGAAGCTGTACGAACGCAATGCCGATCGGCTTGTGACCAAGCTTCGCGATCTCGACACCGCATACCGCGAAGGCCTCGCCAACTGCCAGCGACGCACGATCGTCACCAGCCACGACGCGTTCGGCTATCTGTCCCGGCGCTATGACCTCGAGCAGATCCCGATCGCGGGCATCGACCCGCATGCGGAGCCCTCACCGGCGCAGCAGGCGCACATCGCCGATCTGGTCCAGCAGCAAGGGATCACCACGGTGTTCACTGAGACACTGGTGAGCGACGCCGTCGCCGAGTCGATCGCGAACGAGACCGGCGCGTCCGTCGCGACCCTGGACCCGATCGAAGGGCTGAGCGATGCGACCTCCAACGAGAACTACTTCGATCTGATGCGGTCCAACCTGGAAGCCATCCAGCAAGCGAACGGCTGCACATGACTCCCCCAGCCGTCCTCGTCGAAGACGTCAGCGTGGTGCTGTCAGGCCGGCCGATCGTGCGCCGGGTCGGGCTTCGAGTACGTGCGGGCGAGTTCGTGACGCTGCTCGGCGCGAACGGCTCCGGGAAGTCCACTCTCGTACGGTCCGTCGTCGGCCTGCTGCCACCCGCGTCGGGGACGATCGAGCTGTTCGGCACGCCGCTGCATCAGTTCCACGACTGGCGCCGGCTGGGTTACGTGCCGCAGCGATCGACCGCGCAGTCCGGCGTGCCGGCCACGGTCTTGGAGGTCGTCACGACCGGCCGGCTGTCGCGCCATCGCTTCATCGGCTGGCCGACCCGAGCCGATCGGCGGGCCGTCAACGAGGCGCTCGAGATCGTCCGGCTCGCCGATCGCGGGCGCGACTCCGTCGCCCAACTGTCCGGCGGCCAGCAGCAGCGGGTGATGATCGCGAGGGCGCTCGCATCGCATCCGGACCTGCTGGTGCTCGACGAGCCGACGGCCGGCGTCGACCAGGCGAGTCAGAACGTGCTCGCCGACGTCTTCTCCGATCTCAGTGCGCGTGGCACGACGATCCTGCTGGTCGCCCACGAGCTCGGCCCGCTGGCTCCGCTCGTCGACCGCTCGATCGTCCTGCGCGACGGGCGAATCGTCTTCGAAGGCGACGCGACCCAGGCCGTACTCGACCTCGGCCTCGGCGAGCACCACCTCCACGAGGGACCGGCGCCGCCGGGCATCCCCCTCGCCGACGATGCGAGCTGGGGGCAGGGCCGTGCTTGACCTGTGGCAGTACGAGTTCATGCGGTACGCGCTGATCGCGGCCGTCTGCACCGGGCTCGCGGCGCCCGCGATCGGCACGTACCTCGTGCAACGCCGACTCGCCCTGCTCGGCGACGGCATCGGCCACGTCGCACTGACCGGCGTCGCCGTCGGCCTGCTCACCGGCTGGGCGCCACTGAACACCGCGGTGGTGCTCGCGGCCGCCGGCGCGATCGCGATCGAGCTGCTGCGCTCGTACGGCAAGACCAGCGGCGACGTGGCACTGGCGCTGATGTTCTACGGCGGTATCGCCGGCGGCGTCCTGCTGACTGCCGAGGCGGGGCAGTCCGCCGCAACGCTCAACACCTACCTGTTCGGCTCGATCACGACCCTGGAGCCGGGCGATCTGCGCGACATCATCATCCTGTCGGTCGTCGTGCTCGTCATCGCGATCGGACTGTCGCCGCAGCTGTTCGCCATCTGCCAGGACGAGGAGCAGTCGCGGGTCTCCGGACTGCCGGCACGGGCGTACGGCGTGCTCATCGCCGCGCTGGCCGCGGTCACGGTCACGGTGTCGATGCGTACCGTCGGGCTGCTGCTGGCCAGCGCCCTCATGGTGGTGCCGGTCGCGACCGCCCAGCAGTTCAGCCGCAGCTTCAAGGCGACCTTCGTGCTCGCCATGGGCATCGGTGTGGTCGCGTCGGTCGCCGGCGTCGCCGTGAGTTTCGAGGCCAACACACCGTCCGGACCGACGATCGTGTTGCTCGCGCTCGCCGGGTTCGTACTCGCGGCTCCGGTTGGCGCGGTGCTCGCGTGGCGGCGGGCGAAGCTGGCGCCGTTCGACCAGGCGGCAAGACCACCGGACCACGACCTCGCGGAGGAGCACCCGCACGAACACGGCCCCGGCTGCGGCCATCCGGCCGTCCCCCACGGCGACCATGTCGACTACGTGCACGGAGGACATCGCCATGCGCCCCACGGACCGCACTATGACGAGCACTAGCCGCTTGGCCGTCCGCGCGACCCGTCAGCGCCGAGCGGTGGGCGAAGCCCTTGCGGAGCTGGACGACTTCCACAGCGCCCAGCAGATCCACGACATCCTGACCGAGCGAGGCGACCGGGTCGGCCTGTCGACGGTCTACCGCACCCTGCAGGCGATGGCCGACGCCGAGGAGATCGACGTCCTGCGGTCCGACGACGGTGAGGCGCTCTATCGCCGGTGCAGTTCGGGTCACCATCACCATCTGGTCTGCCGGGTGTGCGGCCGTACCGTCGAGGTCGAGGGACCGACGGTCGAGCGATGGGCCGACCGCGTCGCCGCCGAGCACGACTTCGCCGAGGTCTCGCACACCCTCGAGATCTTCGGAGTCTGCTCGGACTGCCGCTGAGTACGCCACGCCCGCGCGAGTGTTGGCGCGAAACTGCGGGTCTCGACGAGAGTTGGCGCAATATCGCACCAACACTTGGCGAGGCCGCGACAGGGGTCAGGCCGTCCCGTAGCGCCGACTGCGCTTGGCGTACTCCTCGATCGCCGCCCACAGAGCTCGCCGGTCCACGTCGGGCCAGGCGATGTCGGAGAAGACCAGCTCCGCGTACGCCGACTGCCACAGCATGAAGTTGCTGATCCGCATCTCCCCCGACGTACGCCAGAACAGATCCACGTCGGGCAGATCCGGCTCGTCGAGGTAGTGCCGGAAGGTTCGCTGGTCGACCCGGTCCGGGTTGAGCCGGCCGTCGGCCGCGTCCCGGGCCATTGCCGCGGCGGCGTCGGCGAGCTCGGAGCGGCCACCGTAGTTGACGCACATCGTGAGCGTGAGCAGGTCGTTGTGCCGGGTCAGCTCCTCGGCGATCTCGAGCTCCTTGATGACGCTGCGCCACAGCCGCGGCCGGCGACCGGCCCAGCGGACCCGGACGCCGAGCGCGTGCATGTCGTCGCGCCGCCGCCGGATCACGTCGCGGTTGAAGCCCATCAGGAAGCGGACCTCCTCCGGGGAGCGCTTCCAGTTCTCGGTCGAGAAGGCGTACGCCGACACGTGCGTCACGCCGATCTCGATCGCGCCCTCGACGACGTCGAACAGCGCCGCCTCACCGGCCTCGTGTCCGGCCGTCCTGGGCAGGCCACGCTGCCGAGCCCAGCGACCGTTGCCGTCCATGACGATCGCGACATGCCCCGGCACCTGGCTGCGCGGGATCGACGGCGGTCGGGCGCCGGACGGATGCGGGGACGGCGCGCGATAGGTACGTCTGGCCACGGGACGATCCTGTCAGCGGTCGACGTACGACAGCGAACGCAACCCGTGCTCGAGATGCCAGGCCAGGTACGCCGCGACCAGTCCGCTCGCCTCGCGCCGGCTGCGATCGTCGCTCGCGGTCGCCACGGTCCAGTCGCCGCTGAGCAACGCCGCCAGCAGCTCCACCGTCGACGCTGCCGGAGTCGCGGAACCGGGCAGCCGGCAGTTGGCGCACAGGATCCCGCCGGCACTGGGGTTGAACGACCGATGCGGCCCGGTCTCGCCGCAGCGGGCGCAGTCGGAGAACGACGGGGCGTACCCGGCGACGGCGAGCGATCGCAGCAGGAACGAGTCGAGGATCAGCCGCGGATCGCGATCGCCCTCGGCCAGCGCACGAAGAGCGCCGACGAGCAGCAGGTACTGCTGGACCGACGGATGCCCCTCCTCGGTACTTAGGCGCTCGGTCGTCTCCAGCATCGCGGTGCCGGCCGTGTAGGTCGGGTAGTCGGCGCTGATCGGCGCCCCGTAGGGACCGAGGGTCTCGGCCTGGGTGACGATGTCGAGCGAGCGTCCTTCGGCGAACTGGCAGTCGACGTGCATGAACGGCTCGAGCCGGGCACCGAAGCGGGAGCTGGTGCGACGTACTCCCTTCGCGACCGCCCGGACCTTGCCGTGCTGGCGCGTCAGCAGCGTGACGATGCGGTCGGCCTCGCCGAGCTTCTGGGTACGCAGGACGACGCCCTCGTCGCGATAGAGAGCCACGGGATCATTGTCGCTCGCCGGCCGATCCATCGGTGGCCGAATCGCTGAATCGTGTCGGACGTCTCGACTAGGGTCCGACGACGTGCCGAGCCGATCGCCGATGCGCAACCGCGTCACGCCGCTGGGCGACATCGTCGCCGTGCCGCTGCGAGGCGCCTGGCTCGGCAACCGCGGCATCCTGCACGAAGGCACCGACGTCGTCCGGTTCCACCGCAGCGCGCTGTGGATCATCTGCACCCTGTCGCACAAGGACTGGCGACTGCCGCAATGGCAGCAGCATCACTTCACGGTGCTGTTCTTCCACGACGAGGCGGTCGCGATGGCGGCCGGACACCGCCCTTGTGCACTGTGCCGACGGGCCGACTACAACGCCTACCGAGCCGCCTGGGTCGACGCCCTCGGCGGTCCGGTTCCGAAGGCATGGCAGATGGACCGCCGGCTGCATGGCGAGCGGATCTTCCGCGGCACGCATCGGCGTCGGTTCCATCCGGTGCCGTGGCGTTCGGTGCCGTCCGGTGCCTTCGTACGCTGGGACGGCGAGCCATGCCTCGTGCTCGACGACGCCGTACTGCGCTGGTCGACGCAGGGCTACGGCCGACGGCGCTGGCGGCCTCGATCCGGTGACGTCGAGCTGATCACGCCGCCGGCCACTGTGGCTGCGCTGCGAGCGGGCTATCGGCCGCAGATCGATCCGGCGGCCTTGGCGAGCTGACCACGGCTCAGGCGTCCACGGCGTAGTCCCGCTCGCTCGTCCCCCAGCAGGCATCGAGAAAGGCGAGCGTCTCGGCGTTGAGCCGCTCCGGGCGGCGTCGCCACTCGAGGACCGACTCGGCTCGCACGAACCGGCAGTCCACGAGCTCCTCGGCGAGCATGGCGGCGTCGGCGGCCGGGTGGATCGGATCGCGCGGATGGCCGATGACCAGGGCCGGCACGTCGATCGTGACCCGCTCATGGTGCGGCGGCGCCACCCGGCCGTAGAAGATGCCGTGGATCGCCGCCGCCATCGGCGCCGGCTCCTGGCTGAACGTGTCGAGCGCGATGCCGGACCAGAACGGCACGAAGCGTCGCGGCACCGCCTGAGCCGCCCACCGCACCGCGTCGACGACGATCGGCGCGGCCCGGGCCACGAACAGCAGCGGGGCGAACGCGACGATCCCGGCCTCGACGGCGTTGTCGAGCACCGGCATCTCGATCAACATGCCGCGCACCCGATGCGGCGCGTGTGCCGCGACCTCGAGCGTGGTGTTGGCGCCGAGCGACGTGCCGCCGATCACGGCCTCCTGAACGCCGAGATGGTCCAGCAGCGTGATCACCTGCTGCCCGAAGGACCACATCGAGTAGACCGAGGGGTCGGTCGGCTTGTCGGATCGGCCGTGCCCGAGCAGATCCAGCGTGTAGACGTGATAGCCATCGCCGGCCAGCACGCGAGCCAGCGGCTGGTGCATCCGGCGCGGCATGAGTTGGCCGTGCAACAACACGACGACCTGGTCGCCGGAGCCGTACTCGGTGTACTCGAGCCGATATCCGTCGTAGTCGATCTCCCCGATGCGTTCCGCCACGAGCGTGGTCATGCCTGCCCTCCCAAGCTCCCCAGTCCTAGATTGGCCAGTGGCACAAATTAGTCACCATGCCACCCACAACGACTGAACCGTTCATCGGTCACTCGTGGACCGGTCATCAGTCACTTGTGGTGCGGCCATCAGTCACTCGTGGCGCGGCCATCGGTCACTTGTGGTGCGGTGATCAGTCACTCGTGGGAGCATCCGACCGTGACCGAACCGACGATGCTCGGCAGGCTGGAGCGCTACTACGACACGGTTCCGCGGGCCACGGCCGACGGCGAGGCGGTCGGACCGTTCACCCTGTTCGTGGCTCGCGTGTTGGCCCTACTACGCCCGTCCCACGCTCGGGTCGGACGCCGAGTTCACCGCCGACGACGTACGAGCCGTACTCGATCGACAGCATCGACTCGGCGTACCGCGGCATCTGGAGTGGGTCGACGAGATCACACCCACGCTGCTGCCGGCGACCGAGTCGGTCGGTGTCCCGGTCGCGAGATGCGCGCTGATGGTGCTTGGCGGCGAGCCGGTCGAGCCGCACCTCGACGGCATGTCATTGCGCCTGCTGCGCCCGGACGACGACGGCTTCGCACCGGCCCGGGCCGCCGTCGACGCCGGATTCGGCGAACGCGACACGCTGACCTCCGAACCGGTCCTCGAGGCCATCGCGGCCCAGGTCCAGCTCGGCCGGATGCGAGTGGCCGGCGCCTTCGACCCTGACGGTCGGGCGATCGGCGGTGGCAGCCACGCACCGCGCGGCGACGTCACCGAGCTGACCGGCATCGCGGTGATCCCAGCCTGGCGACGTCGGGGCATCGGTGCCGCGCTCGCGGGTCTGCTCGCCCGTGACGCCAGGGAGTTCGGCGTGGCGACGGTCTTCTTGTCGGCCGCCTCGGAGTCGGTCGCCCGGGTGTACGAACGGGTGGGCTTCGTCCGGGTCGGCACCGCATGCATCGCGGAGTACGACGAGTGACCGATCACCGCACCACGAGTGACTCACGACCGCGCCACGAGCGACTGATGACCGCGCCACGAGTGACTCATGATCGGTGGTAGGAACGGATCATGGACTTGTGCCGATTCGTCCCGCCGTACCTGCTGAGCAGGCTGGCCGAGCTCGACGGCGACGACCTCGCCCAGCGGGTCGGACGCGCCACCCTCGCAGCCGACCGGACGATCCGCGATCGGCGCCACCGAATCCCGCCCGCTCCCCTCGAGCACCCGAGCGCCAGCGGCCAGGCCCGCTGGGCGATCCACTCCGCGGCCGACAGCAGCGACCTCCCCGACCCGCCGGTCCGCATCGACGGCCAGCCGCCGACCGGTGACGCTGCCATCGACGAGGCGTACGCCGCTGCGGAGGCCGCGTGGCGGCTGTTCGCCGAGGTATTCGAATACCCCGGCGTCGACGGCCAGGGCAGCCCCGTCGTGGCGACCGTGCACTACGGCAGCGACTACGCCAACGCCTTCTGGGACGGGCGACAGATGGTCCTCGGCGCCGGCGACGGCGTGATCTTCGACCGCATGACGGCGCCGATCGACGCGCTGGCTCACGAGTACGCGCACGGGGTCACGCAGTACACCGCTGCTCTCGCGTACGACGGCCAGCCCGGCGCGGTGCACGAGAGCCTCGCCGACGTCTTCGCCTCGATGGTCAAGCAGCGCGTGCTCGGCCAGACCGTCGACGAGGCCGACTGGCTGATCGGCGAAGGGCTGTTCGGGCCCGATGTGGACGGGCGGGCGCTTCGCTCCATGCGGGAGCCGGGGACCGCGTACGACGACCCGCGGATCGGCAAGGACCCACAGGCCGCCACGATGCGCGACTACGTCGAGACCGGCGACGACAACGGCGGCGTCCACATCAACTCAGGCATCCCCAACCGTGCCTTCTGCCTCGCGGCGACCAGCCTCGGCGGCGGCAGCTGGGAGGGCGCCGGGCCGATCTGGTGGGCGGCGCTGGTCGGCGGTCACGTCACGGCCGTCACCGGGTTCGTCGACTTCGCGACGGCGACGCTGGACGCGACCACGCGACTCTACGGCGCCGGCTCGGCCGAGTGGACCGCGATCCGCTCAGCATGGACCGACGTCGGCGTCCTGACGCCGGAACCCGACGACGCCGACCAGACCACGCGCATCGTCTCGGTCCGTCGCAGCGGCGGGTTCGCCGGCCGCGTCACCGAGCGGGAGATCGACCTGGCGACCGACCCGGCCGGAGCCGAGGCCGCTGCGCTGCTACGTCGGATCGATCTCGGCCGCATCCCGAAGACTGCGCCGCAGCCCGATCGGTTCGTCTACACCGTACGGACCGGTGATCACGAGCTGCGATTCCACGAGCAGGACCTGACGCCGGAGCTGCGGCAGCTCGTCGAGCTCATCCTGGCCCGTGACGACGACACCATCTGACGGTTTTGCGCCCGTACTGCTGGTGCGACCGGCCCGGCACCAGCAGTACGGGCGCAAAACCGAGTCCCGGGCATCGACCGCGTCTCAGCAAGTGGACAGTGGGGGTGCTTGGCCGGGTGCGACTGCAATCGGCGCGAATGCCTTGCTGACCTGCGCCTTCGCGTACTCGCGAGTCCGCCGTCGAGAGGCGCGACCACTCGACACGCCACGCCCGAGATTTGCCCACAGCCGGATCGACCACAACGGTGGAAATGGATATGCCAGCGATCGGACGGAGAGACTTGTGCTCACCCTGACCGAGAACGCCTGCGACGTGGTGAAGACCATCACGGCGCAGAGCACTCAGACCGACGGGGCCGGTCTGCGCATCAGCCCGCAGGATGCCGACCCCAGTGCTTTGACAGTCGCGCCCGCCGAGGCGCCCGAGACCAGCGACAAGGTCGTCGAGAAATCCGGAGCCCGGGTTTTCGTCGAGGAGAACGCCGCCGCGGTGCTTGACGACAAGGTCCTCGACGCCCAGGTCGACCAGACCGGCGGCGTGCAGTTCGCCCTCGCAGTCCAAGGCTGACGCCGTGGTCGGCGGTCACCGTCAGGTGCGGTTGACCGCCGACACCACGGCCTTCAACGAGGCGGTCACGATGTTGGCGTCGAGGCCGACTCCCCACACCACCCGACCGCCGATCTCGCACTCGACGTAGGCAGCGGCCATCGCGTCGCCGCCGGACGAGAGCGCGTGTTCGGCGTAGTCGAGCACGCGTACGACGTGGTCGACCGAACCGAGTGCGTCACAGAAGGCCGCAATCGGGCCGTTGCCCTGTCCGGTCAGGGTGAGCCGATCTCCGTCGACATAGACGTTCACGGTGAGCGCGTCGTGCTCTCCCTCGGCGGACGACGTGTGCACCGAGTTGAGCCGGAGCGGTGACGTGCGATCGAGGTACTCCGTACGGAAGAACTCCCACAATGCCTCGGGAGCGACCTCGCCGCCTGCGGTGTCGGTGTGCTGCTGCACGACCCGGCTGAACTCGATCTGCAGCCGCCGTGGCAGGTCGAGGTTGTGCTCGGCCTTCATAAGGTAGGCGACGCCGCCCTTGCCGGACTGGCTGTTGACCCGGATGACGGCCTCGTACGTGCGACCGACGTCGTGCGGGTCGATCGGCAGGTACGGCGCCTCCCACGGGTGCTCCGACACGGGTACGCCGGCCGCGGCCGCGTCGCGCTCGAGTGCCTCGAGACCCTTCTTGATCGCGTCCTGGTGCGAGCCGGAGAAGGCGGTGAAGACCAGGTCGCCCGCGTACGGGTGCCGCGGATGCACCGGCAGGCCCGTGCAGTACTCGACGGTGCGCCGGATCTCGTCGATCTCGGAGAAGTCGATCATCGGGTCGATGCCCTGACTGAACAGGTTCATGCCGAGCGTGATCAGGTCGACGTTGCCGGTGCGCTCGCCGTGGCCGAACAGGCAGCCCTCGACCCGGTCGGCGCCGGCCATCAGGGCCAGCTCGGTCGCGGCGACGGCGCAGCCGCGGTCGTTGTGTGGATGCAGCGAGACTGCGCTGTGCTCGCGCCGGCTGAGCTGGCGGGAGAACCACTCGATCTGGTCGGCGTAGACGTTGGGCGTCGACATCTCGACGGTCGCCGGCAGGTTGAGGATGATCTCGCGCCCCGGTCCGGGCTGCCAGGTGTCCGAGACCGCCTCGCAGACCTCGACGGCGTACTCCAGCTCGGTGCCGGTGAAGATCTCCGGTGAGTACTGGTAGCCGAAGTCGGTGCCGGGCAGCAGCTCGTCGGCGTACTTCATGACCAGCTCGGTGCCCCTGACCGCGATCGCCTTGCACTCGTCGCGGTCGACGCCGAAGACGACCCGGCGGAACAGCGGCGCGGTCGCGTTGTAGAGGTGGACGTTGGCGTCGCGGGCGCCGACCAGCGACTGCACGGTGCGCTCGATCAGGTCCTCACGGGCCTGGGTGAGGACCGAGATGGTGACGCCCTCGGGTACGACGCCCTGCTCGATGAGCTCGCGTACGAAGGCGAAGTCGGTCTCGCTCGCGGCCGGAAACCCGACCTCGATCTCCTTGTAGCCCATGCCGACGAGCAGCTCGAACATCCGCCGCTTGCGGGCCGGTGTCATCGGGTCGATCAGGGCTTGGTTGCCGTCTCGGAGGTCGGTGGACAGCCACCGAGGGGCGGCGGTGATGGTGCGGGCCGGCCAGGTACGGTCCGGCAGGTCGATAGGTGTGAAGGCGCGATAGCGGTGGATGGGCATGCCGCTCGGTCGCTGGGGATGGATGGCCATGGCGCGAAGCTCTCCGGTGGAGGGGATCGGCGGCCGGCAGCACCGAACTCCGCGGCGAGGGGTCCGGCCTGTTAGAGGGCCCCGCCGCGGCCGCGAAGGAGGAGGCTCGCGTAACGCATGGCGGAGTCAGCCTATCGCACCCTGCGCGGACACATCGCGGGGTGGCGGCTGCTGGTCGGTCATGCCGGTTCCCTCGATGTCCAGCTTCGGCAGGATCTTGTCGAGCCAGCCCGGGATCCACCAGGCCCGGTCGCCGAGGATCGACATCACCGACGGCACCAGACACATCCGTACAACGGTCGAGTCCACGAGGACGGCGAAGGCCATGCCCAGGGCCAGCATCTTGACCGTCGCATCGCTGTCGAAGACGAAGCTGCTGAAGACGACCAGCATGATGCCGGCGGCGGTCGTGATGACCCGTGCGGTGCCACCGATGCCGATCGCCACGGCACGATGCGAGTCGCCGGTCTCTAGGTAGGCCTCGTGGACCCGGGAGATGAGGAACACCTCGTAGTCCATGGACAGGCCGAAGACGATCGCGAAGATCAGCATCGGGACGAACGCCGGTATGGGTACGGTCTCCTGCATCCCGACCCAGCTCGATCCCCAGCCCCACTGGAAGATCGCCACCACGATGCCGTACGCCGCGCCGACCGAGAGCAGGTTCATGGCGGCTGCCTTGAGTCCGATCGCGAGCGACCGGAACGCGGCGGTCAGCAGGATCAGCGACATCAGGACCACGGCAAGGATGAGCAACGGCAGTCGGGAGATCACCTTCGAGGTGAAGTCGACCGACCCGGCCGTCGTCCCCGTGACCAGGGTGTCGACGCCCTTGACCTGAGGCAGCACCGAGTCGCGCAGTGTGTTGACGAGCTCGGTCGTCTTCTCGTTCTGCGGACCGGTGGTGGGCACCACGGTCATCGTCGCGGTGTTGCCGGCCTTGTTCAGCTCCGGCGCGGATGCCTCGGCCACGCCGGTGGTGTTCGCGACCACCTGCTGCAGCTGGGTCAGCACGGTCTTCTTGTTCTGGCCCGGCTCGGGGATCGCCACGATCGTCAACGCACCGTTGGAGCCGGGGCCGAAGCCCTGGGCGATCAGGTCGTAGGCCTGCCGGTCGGTGTCGCCCTTCGGGTCGGTGCCGGCGTCCAGCTGCCCGAAGTCGATGAAGATCAGCGGAATCGCGAGCACGATCAGCAGCGTGGCGCTGGCGATCGCCCACGGCCAGGGCCGGCCGGCGACCATCCGTCCCCAGCGCGCGAATGCCGAGTGCTCGTGGGCGCCCTCGGTGAGGGCGACGGCACTGACCTCGTGGGGCGCACCGGAGTCGGGGTTCCCCGCCGGGCCGGGGTTGCTGGGGACGAGGTCGTCCGTGCCGGGGTTGCCGGCGACCGCCTCGGCGTCGACGGCGGTCGCGGCGTGGCGGCGCTCCCGCCAGTCGTGCAGTCGCTCGGACAGGGCCCGCACGTTGCCCTTGGCCACGCTGAGGAAGGACGGCACCAGCGTCAGGGCCGCCAGCATCGTGACCGCCACGACGACGGCCGCGGACAGACCGAGGGCGCCGACGAACGGGACCGCGGAGACATAGAGGCCCAGGATCGCGATGATCACCGTGCTGCCCGCGACGACGATCGCCGCGCCCGAGGTGGCGTTGGACAGCGCGATCGAGTCGCGTACCTCCATCCCGGCGTCGACCTGGTCGCGATGTCGCGACACGAGGAACAGTCCGTAGTCGACGGCGACGCCCAGACCCAGCAGGGTCGCCACCGTCGGTGCGGTCGTCGGGAAGGTCATGGCGGACGCCAGGATGCCCAGCAGCGACAGGCCGGCCACCACGCTGAAGATGGCCGAGAGGAGTGGGATCGCGGCAGCGACCAGCGACCCGAACATGAACAGCAGCAGCACGAGGGCACAGGCGAGACCGATCGCCTCCGACGACATGTCGTTGGTCTCGGAGTTGATCTGACCGGCATAGCCGCCGTACTCGACGCGCAGCCCGGCGTCTTGAGCCGGCTTGGTCGCCGCGTAGAACTGGTCCTGGTACGCCTGGTCGAGCGAGGCGGTCAGGACGTCGAAGTTGACCGTCGCGTACGCGATCCGCCCGTCTTTGGCCACCTGCGGTGAGTTCTTGACGGCGAACGGACTGGTCGCGGAGAGCACGTGATCGAGCTTCGAGACGTTCTGGACCGACTGGTTGACCGCACTCTTGCTCGCCGAGACCTTCTGGCCCTTCGGCGCTTCGTAGACGATCTGCCCCGAGTAACCGCCGGCCTGGGGGAACGCCTCGTCCAACTTGTTCATGCCCTCGTTCGACTGGCTGCCGGGCACGTTGTAGTTGTTGTTGAACTCGCCTCCGATGCTGGCTCGCGCGATCAGCAGGCCGGCGACGATCACGATCCAGGCCGCGATGACGGCCCAATGCCAGCGGGCACAGATCTGACCCAGTCGCTGCAGAAACTTGTGCATTTGATGCCGCTTCCCACCGATGAGAACAGAGGTCCAATCGACAAGGACACGCGAGACGGCCGAAAAATACATCGATCCGTCGTGATTTTGGTCCCGGATCCGTAACTCGCCTGACAGCGCGACGCCGAGCCGATTCGATGGGGGTATGGATCTGACCGAGCTGGACCCGCGCACCGTCGACGGGAGCACTGCGGAGGGTCTCGCCGAGATCATGACGGCCGCCAGCCAGGCAGAGACCCCGGGGACGCCCGCGACCAGCGGACCCACGGTACGGCTGCGCAAGCGCTTCGGATGGGGTGAGGAGCGAGCCGGCTGGCTGGCGGTCGTACGTCTGGCCGATCGGATCGTCGGGAGCGGGACGATGATGTTCCCGCAGCGGGCCAATCGGCACCTGGCGTACGTCTGGCTCACGGTGCATCCGGAGCACCAGCGGCAGGGCATCGGATCGGCCCTGCTGCGGAGCGCCGAGCGCGTCGCGCTCGAGGCCGACCGCCGGAGTCTGAACGCGTTCACCATGCGCGGCGGCGCCGGAGCGGCCTTCGCGGCCGCCCGCGGATTCGAGCCCGGTCTGGACAACGCGATACGCCGGCTCGAGCTGATCGGGGTCGATCCGGCGCGCTGGACCGAGCACCGGACCGAGGCGCTGAAGCGGGCCGGCGACTACGACCTGATTCGGGTGCTCGGACCGTCCGACGATGTCCTCCTCGCCGAGCTCGCTCCGCTGTTCACCGCCATCAACGACGCACCGACCGGCGATCTCGACATCGAACCGGATGCCTTCGACCCGTCGTCGATCCGCGGGTATGAACAGGCGATGGCCGACCGTGACCAGACGATGTATCGCGTCCTGGCCCGGCGCCGCTCCGACGGTGAGTGGGCCGGCCACACCATCGTGCTGGTGGACCGACATGCGTCGCAGTGGGCCGCCCAGGAGGAAACCGCGGTAGTGCCGTCCCATCGCGGTAACCGGCTGGGACTCGCGATGAAGGCCGACCTGCTGCTCTGGCTGGCCGAGGCGGAGCCGCAGCTGGAGTGGATCCAAACCTGGAACGCCGAGTCCAACCGCCACATGCTGGCGGTCAACGAAACGCTCGGCTTCGTCCTGTTCGCCCGGACTATCCAGCATCAAAAGCCACTGGTCTGACCGAGATCGCCACCCCGGCTTGGCGATTCGGACCCGCTCCGTACTCTGGGGCGGGTGCAGCGTCTCGTGCCGCGCCGCCTGACGATCGTCGTGGCAGTCGTCGTCACCCTGCTGGTCGGCCTGGCCGCGGCAGGGTGTCGTGGCGACGGCTCGGTCAATCCCACCGCCGATCGGGCCGACGATCCTCCCCCGTCAGCGCCCGCGTCCGAGTCGCCGTCGACGACCCGGATGCTGATGCCGAAGGAGCCCGAGCCGCGCGAGGGCGCCTGTCACGACCTGTCCAATCACCAGGTGAGCCGGGCGCACGACAAGCAGCGGCCGATCAAGTGCCGCAAGGAGCACACCACCCAGACCTACTACGTCGGCCGATTCAAGGTCGACACCTTCGCCGACCAGACGCCGGACACCGCCGCCATCGCCGCGTTCGTGACGCCGAAGTGCACCCGGCACTTCAAGCGCTGGGTCGGCGGCGACCGGGTCACTCGAGCGCTGACCCGGGTGCATCCGGTGTGGTTCGTCCCCACCACCCGCGACATCAAGCGCGGCGCCGATTGGTTCCGTTGCGACGTCCTCGTGTCGGCGACCGACAAGCGGCTCGACGAACTGCCGCGCGACAGCGAGGGGATGCTCGACTCGGACTCCGCCCTCGACGAGTACGGGCTGTGCAGCCGCGGCTCGCCGGACGGCCCGCACTCGAAGACGGTGATCTGCAGCCAGCCGCACACCTGGCGCGCCTTCGACATGATGCGGATGCGGGGCTACAAGTCCGACGACTACCCCTCCCGCGAGCAGCGACGCGCGAGCGCCAAGCACTGCCAGGACCAGGCCCGCGTCCAGCTGGACTATCCGCTGGAGTGGAGGTACGGCTGGCAGCCGCCGACCCGGGAGCAGTGGGCGACCGGCGTACGTTGGGGCATCTGCTGGGTGCCGAGCGACTGAGTCGGCGACCCGGGTCCGCCGCTAGGGTTGGGACACCACCGACCGAAGACCACGCGTCCCGGGGAGCATGGTGACGATCTGGCAGCGAACCGCCGTTGCGTTGGGGGCGCTGTTGCTGGCGAGCGCATGCGGGTCGACGACCGACCTGGTGGACTCCGAGCCGACCGGCGCGGCCGACTCCCCCAGCCCGACCGGCTCGCCGTCGCCGACGGCACCCACCGGCGCGACCGAGTCGCCGTCCCCGACCACCCCGGCTACAGCCGTGCCCAAGGTGGGCGAGTGCCGTCGCACCAACCCGGTCCAGAGCGCCCTCGGCGGCAGCCTGGAGGTCCGCGAGCCACTGCCGTGCAGCCAGACCCACAACGCGCAGACCTTCTTCGTCGGCCTGATGAACCAGGAGGCGCAGGCCGCCGCCCGCAGCAACAACGGCGACCGGCTGCGGTTCCTGGTCTCGGGGATCTGCGGCCGCCAGCTCGCCGCCTGGCTGGGCGGCTCCAGCGAGGACGTGGCGCTGAGCGTGTTCGACTTCATCGTCGGCGCGCCGGGACCGGAGGAGATCGGTCCGGGCGCGCGCTGGTTCAGCTGCGACACCTACGCCATCCGGGCCCAGAACGGGCTCAAGCTCATTTCGCTCCCCCGGTCCACCAAGGGCGTGCTGTCCTCGTCCAACGCCGACGAGTGGACGCAGTGCAACCGCGGTGGCTTCGGCGACGGCACCACCAACATCGTCGTGTGCAGCCAAAAGCACAGCTATCGGGCGGTCGCCGGCATCCACCTGGCCGACCTCAACGCGAGCTACCCCGGCTCCAAGAGTCTGCAGAGCCGGCTCGAGCGGGACTGTACGACCCGGGTCCGCGCCTATCTCGGGACCACGGCCGGCTTCAACTACGGCGTCACCTGGCCGAGCCGGCGGCAGTGGAACACCGGTGATCGCTGGGGCATCTGCTACGCCCAGACCAGCTCCTAAGACGGGCCCGCGCGTCACACCGCATCGGCCTGAGCAAGAATCTGTCCGTGATCCGTGTACGAAGCCTCGCCGTCGGGGTGGCTCTGGTCGCCCTCGCCGGCTGCGCCAAGGCCGGTGATCTGGTCGCCAACGAGCCGACCGAGCCGAGCGACACCCCCACGGCGAGCCAGCCCACCACCCAGGAGCCAGCGGTCGCACCCGCGCCCCAGGACGGCGCCTGCCGGATGCTCACCCTCAAGGACATCCCGCCGCCGTCCAACGACACCCCCACCGTGTCGTGCGACCAAACGCACACCGCCGTGACCTACTTCGTCGACCAGTGGCCGAAGCGCATGGTGCAGGCCGCCACCGGCGTCGAGGACAAGGAGCTCGAGAGCTACGTCACCCAGCGGTGCGACGCGGCCTGGCGGAACACCGTCGGCGGCTCGCTGGAGGACTGGGTGGTCAGCATCGTGAGCTGGGCGTGGTACCGCCCGACGCCCGAGCAGTTCGCCGAAGGCGCCCGATGGTTCCGCTGCGACGTCGTGGCCGGCCAGAACACCGACCGCCTCGAAGACCTGCCCCAATCCGTCAACGGCCTGTTCGACAACAAGTACCCCGACACGTTCCATGCCTGCTGGACCAAGGTGTTCAGCGACCAGGACGGCGTCGACGAGGGCACTCTGACCTCGTGCGCCCGCAAGCACCAGCAACGCGCCATCGGCATCGTCCAGCTGGGCAACGGCAAGGCCGACCAGGCGTACCCAGGCACGGACGCCACTTTCAACCAGGCGAACGAGCTCTGCGCCGACAAGGTCGCGAAGTGGCGCGGGGAGAAGCAGCCGGGCCAGTTCGGGCTGCAATGGCCGCGGCGCGACGAGTGGAACAACGGCGAGCGCTACGCGACCTGCTGGGCCGTGACCCGCGACTGAGGGTAGGAGTGTCCGTGGCGGGCATCAGTACCCGAGCCGGCGTAGCTGCCGCGGATCGCGCTGCCAGTCCTTGGCCACCTTGACCCGCAGGTCGAGATAGACCGGCGTGCCGAGCAGCCGCTCGATCTGCTCTCTCGCCTGACTTCCGATCCGGCGCAGCCGCGATCCCTTGGCACCGATCACGATGCCCTTCTGGCTGTCCCGCTCGACGAACATGTCGGCGCGGACGTCCACCAGCGGCCGATCGTCGGGCCGGTCCTCGCGCCGGCCCATCTCCTCGACCACGACGGCGATCGAGTGCGGCAACTCATCGCGCAGATCCTCCAAGGCGGCCTCCCGGATCAGCTCGGCCACCAACTGCTCCTCCGGCGCGTCGGTGAGCTCGCCCTCCGGGTAGAGCGACGGCCCGGGCGGAAGCTCCTTGGTCAGGAGGTCGCGAAGCAGGTCGACCTGGTGGCCGGAGCTCGCCGACACCGGCACCACCTCGCGCCACTCGATCCCGCTCTCGGCGCCGAGCTCGGCGATCTGCGCCAGATGCTCGGCGAGCCGGTCCGAGCCGACCAGATCGGTCTTCGTGGCGACCGCGATCGCGGGAGTACGCCGAACCCGGCCCACCTCGCCGGCCAGGAAGCGGTCGCCCGGCCCGATCCGCTCGTCGGCCGGCAGGCATACCGCGATCACGTCCACCTCCGACCAGGTGCCCCGGACCAGGTCGTTGAGCCGCTCGCCGAGCAGCGTGCGCGGCCGATGCAGTCCGGGGGTGTCGAGCAGCACGAGCTGCGCGTCCGGCCGATGGACGAGGCCGCGGACGACATGCCGGGTGGTCTGCGGCCGCGACGAGGTGATCGCGACCTTCGACCCGACGAGGGCGTTGATCAGGGTCGACTTGCCGACGTTGGGACGCCCGACCAGACAGGCGAAGCCGGAGCGGAAGGAGTCGCCTGCCTCGCTCACGTGCGCACCACCCGTTGGAGGCTCCCGGCCGGATCGGCGACGAAGACGGCGACGCCGCGACCGGCGAGATCGCGCACTGTCTCGATGTCCTCCGGCGCCGGCTGGCGCATCTCGGTCACCACGGCCGCGGCCTCCAGCCCCTTGGCACCAGATGACATCGCCATCGCGACCGCGAGCGACAGCGCAGACAGCTGCAGCGACGGCAGCGCGACCGTCGCAGCGGTATAGGTGCGCCCGTCGAGGTCGCGGACCGCCGCACCCTCGTCTGCTCCGGTGCGCTGGCGGGTCGCCCGCGACAGCGTGACGAGCTTCGCGTCCTCGGGGTCGTCCGGACCGACGGCTTCGTCGCTCGACATGGGATCAGGCTAGTGGGCGCACGGGCCGACAAGAGAATCGACATCGCGGGGGCTATCGGCCCCAGAATGTCGATTCGCTTGTCAGTGGCCCGCGTCGGCTCCGGACTGTTCGCGTAGCGAGGCCGGCTCGACCTGGCGGACCAGCACGGTGCCGATCTGATTGCGCCGGCCGGTCGGGTCCTCGGCCCGGAAGAGCAGGCCCTCGACCTCGACCTCACTGCCCGGGATCGGGACCTTGCCGAGATGCTTGGCCATCAGGCCGCCGACCGAGTCGACGTCCTCGTCCTCGAGTTCGATGCCGAACAGCTCGCCGAGGTCGTCCACGGCGAATCGCGAGCTCACGCGTACGCCGCCGCCGGACAGCCGCTCCACCGCATCCGGCTCGACGTCGTACTCGTCGGTGATCTCGCCGACGATCTCCTCGAGGATGTCCTCGATCGTGACCATGCCGGCGGTGCCGCCGAACTCGTCGACCACGATCGCGACATGCATCCGCTTCGACTGCATCTCGCGCAGCAGCGCGTCGACCGGCTTGGAGTCCGGGACGAACAGACAGGCGCGGGCGATCGACTCGATCCGCTCGGTCGACTCCGCTTCGTGCTTGTCGAAGACCCGCTTGGTGATGTCCTTGAGGTAGGCCATGCCGACGACGTCGTCTAGACCGTCGCCGATCACCGGGATCCGAGAGTAGCCACTGCGCAGCGCCAGTGACATCGCCTGCCGCAGCGTCTTCTGCCGCTCGATGAAGACCATGTCGGTACGCGGGACCATCACCTCGCGCGCGATCGTGTCGCCGAGCTCGAAGACCGAGTGGATCATCGCGCGCTCGCCGGACTCGATGAGCCGGTCCTGCTCGGCCAGGTCGACCATCTCGCGAAGCTCGGCCTCCGACGCGAACGGACCCTCGCGGAAGCCCTTGCCCGGTGTCAGGGCGTTGCCGAGCAGGATCAGCAACCGTGGCAGCGGGCCGAGGATCCGGGTCAGCACGGTCACCGGCCCAGCGCTCAGCAGCGCGATCCGCTCGGCATGCTGCCGGCCGAGGGTACGAGGCGCGACACCGATCGCGACGAACGAGACCACGAGCATGATCGCGACCGCGACCACCACCTGCTGCCAGGTCGGGTCGTAGGTGTCGGCGACCACCAGCGCGACCAGGACGATCGCGGTCGTCTCGGCCGCGGTCTGCAGCAGCAGCACGGTGTTGAGGTAGCGCGGCGGATCCTCGGCGACCGCGAGCACCCTGCGCGCGCCCGAGCGGCCCTGCTCGACCAGCTCGGCGGCCCGCGCTCTGGACATCGACGACAGCGCGGCATCGGCCGACGCGAAGACGCCCGCGACCACGACCAGCACCACAGCAACCCCCACCAGCAGGACATCCGGCTGGTTCATCAGGTTCGCTCCTCGCCTTCGCCGAGGGGCTGAGGGTAGCGGGTCCGCGACGACCCATCGCCGGGCGTCGTGAGCTTGTCACCGTCAGGGGAATCGTCCTCGAGCTCGTCGCCCGAGCTCACGCCCTGCCACTCGGCGAGCAGCCGCGCCTGGAGGGCGAACATCGCCCGATGCTCGGCCGGTTCGGCATGGTCGTAGCCCAGCAGATGCAGGATGCCGTGGACCGTGAGCAGCCTGAGCTCGTCCACCTCGGGATGCCCGGCCTCGGCCGCCTGCCGGGCCGCGATCGAGGGGCTGAGCGCGATGTCGCCGAGGTAGCCCTCCTCGGGCTCCTCACCGACGCGGCCCGGCACCATCTCGTCCATCGGGAAGGCCAGCACGTCGGTCGGCCCGTCGGCTTCCATCCACTGCTTGTTGAGCGCCGCGATGGTGTCCTCGTCGACCAGGCGCAGGCACATCTCGGTCGCGGGATGCAGCCGCATCCGGCCCATCACGAATCGCGACAGCCGGGTCAGCTCGACCACATCGACGTCGCGTCCGGACTCATTGAGAATGTCGACGCTCATGACCGTCAGGAGGGTTTCGGCGACGCTCTGTTCGCCTCGTAGCGATCGTAGGCCGCCACGATCCGGCCGACCAGCTTGTGGCGTACGACGTCGTGGCTGGTGAGCCGAATGAAGTGCACGTCACGTACCCCATCGAGGATCCGCTCGACGTGCCGCAGTCCGCTGTCATTGCCGCCACCGGGCAGGTCGATCTGGGTGTCGTCGCCGGTGACGACCATCTGCGAGCCGAAGCCGAGCCGGGTCAGGAACATCTTCATCTGCTCGGGCGAGGTGTTCTGCGCCTCGTCGAGGATGATGAACGAGTCGTTGAGGCTTCGGCCGCGCATGTACGCCAGCGGCGCGACCTCGATCGTCCCGGCCGCCAGCAGCTTCGGGATCGAGTCCGGATCGAGCATGTCGTGCAGCGCGTCGTAGAGCGGCCGCAGGTAGGGGTCGATCTTCTCGCTCAGCGTGCCTGGCAGGAAGCCGAGCCGCTCGCCCGCCTCGACGGCCGGCCGGGTCAGGATGATCCGGTTGACCTCCTTGGCCTGCAGCGCCTGGACCGCCTTGGCCATCGCGAGATAGGTCTTGCCGGTGCCGGCCGGGCCGATGCTGAACACGATGGTGTGCTGGTCGATCGCGTCGACGTAGCGCTTCTGGTTCAGCGTCTTGGGCCGGATGGTGCGGCCCCGGTTGGACAGGATGTTGAGGCTCAGCACCTCGGCCGGCCGCTCTTGCGTCTCCGTCCGCAGCATCTGGATCGAGCGCTCGACCGTCTCGGTGGACAAACCTTGACCGGTACGGATCATCGTGACCAGTTCCTCGAGCAGCCGATCCACCAGCGCGGCTTCGGACGGTGGCCCGGTGATCGTGATCGTGTTGCCCCGGACGTGGACATCGGCGCCGAACTCACGCTCGATGATGCGAAGGAAATCGTCGCGCGGTCCGAGCAGCGCCACCATGGCGATGCTGGACGGTATGACGATGGAGTGTTGGGTCGTCGCTGGCTCGGTCATCGGCGCCCTCGTCTGAGGGCTTTCCTCCCGGTTCGGTCGTACTCGGTCGTCACCATGCTACGGCCCGAAACGGCTCAATCGCGTGGGATAAACGACTCGGGCTCCCTCGTGACCCGGTAGGTCGCCCAGTGGAGCAGGCGTATGGCGCCGTCGTCATCGCGGGTCACCCGCAGCAGCTCGCCGTGCTCGCGGCCCGAGACGGTACGGAATGTCGCGTCGTCGATCCGCTCGAAGACGGCCGGCGGCACCGTACGCGGCAGCCCCGCAGACCGCGCTTCGAGTCGTCCCCGGCGTACCGAGAAGTCGAACGCCGCTCCCTCGGACCACCAGCGGCCGATGAACCCGAGCAGATCGTCCGGTACGTCCGCCTCGGGCCGCCAGGCGGGCTCCGGCGCCGGGTCGTCGTCGAGCATGTGACTGAGCAGTATCGCCGCCGTCTCGCCCGGGTCGAAGTCGGACGTCGTGTTGGACAGCACGATCGCTCCGCTCCGGGTCGCCGGATGGACCAGGACGGCGGTGACGAACCCGGGCATCCCGCCGTCGTGGCCGACCAGGATCCGATCGCCGTGCCGGACCAGCTCGAGCCCGAGACCCCACGCCATCGTCCACCGCAGCCGGTCGGCCATCATCTGGACCTCGGCCATCTCCTGCAAGGTGTCCCGCGACAGCACGGCATCGTGACCGTCGGCCAGGAAGCTCGCCCATCGGGTCAGGTCGCCGACCGTGGACCACAGGGTGCCGGCCGGCGCGGTCGCCCGCAGATCGACGACCGGCTGCGGCGTGACCTGGTCGGTAAACGGCTCGGTGTAGTAGCCGACCGCTCGCTCGCCCTCGGGCATCAGCGTGGTGCGTGCCATGCCGAGCGGCTCGAGGATCCGGGCCCGCAGCGACTCGGCCCAGGCCCGGCCGTCGATGCGGGCCACGACCTCACCGAGCACGGCGTACGCCAGGTTGGAGTAATGCCAGTCGCTGCGCGGCGGCAGCACCTGCTCAGCCTCCTCGAGACCGGCCAGCAGGCTCGTCGTGTCGGGATGGACCAGGGTGTCCCAGATGTCGCCGACCGGCTCCCGCTGGAGCCCGGAGGCGTGGGCCAGGAGCCGCCGGAAGGTGAGCTGCGGATGACGCGTCTCCGGCACGAACTTGGCCAGCGAGTCGTCGAGATCCAGCTTCCCCTCGTCGCGCAGCGCCATCACCAGCGTCGCGGTGAACGTCTTGGTGATCGAGCCGATGGCGAACTGGGTGTCGGTCGTGGGCGGCTGATCCGGCAGCACCGCATCCGCGGCGCCGACGGCCGCCTGCCAGACCAGCTCACCGTCGCGTACCAGGCCGGCGATCAGGCCCGGTACCCGGTCGGCGATCTGGCGCTCCCCGACGATCCGCTGCAGTCGCCGAGCCAGGTCTGGCGGCAGGGTGCTTCCGCTCGCGTCTGTGATGGCGCCCTCCTCAGCCGGGCGGCCAGCCGAACGTACGGCCGGCCAGCACGTGGGCATGGCAGTGGAACACGGTCTGATGCGCGTTCGGACCGGTGTTGAACACCAGCCGGTAGTTGCCGTCGGCGCCCTCCTGATCGGCCACGGCGCGAGCCTCGTCGAGCAGGGCCGCGGCTGCGTCGGGGGCGGCCGCCACCAGCGACCCGATGTCGGGCTCGTGGAGGCGGGGGATCACGAGGACGTGCGTCGGCGCCTGCGGATTCAGGTCGCGGAACGCGATCGTGTGCTCGCCCTCCCGTACGACATCGGCCGGAATCTCCCCGGCGACGATCCTGCAGAACAGGCAGTCAGGGTCTTGCGACATGGCGCCTTCTTCTTCGAAATGCGCAACTTCGGGCCGTACATCGGGTAAACCATTGCCCAGGTCAGCGCGTCACCTGGGCATGACGGCAATCTACTCGGTGCGCAAGCGCCGGCGGCGGTCCACATCCGCTGGAGGTCGCGAGATGGGCGACGGCAACGCCGACGAGGCGGTCAGCCAGCTCTACGCGGCCCATTACGCCGGTCTGGTACGACTCGCGTTCCTGCTGATCCACGACTACGGCCGGGCCGAGGAGCTCGTACAGGACGCCTTCGTTGCCGTCCACGGCCGCTGGAACCGGCTGCGTGACACCCAGAACGCGCTCGCGTACCTCCGGCGCGCCGTCGTCAACCGCGCCCGCTCGGAGCTGCGCCACCGCGGTGTCGTCGACCGACATCCGGTGCAGCCGCCGCGGCCGCACGAGAGCGCCGAGGACACCGCCGTCGCCGCGTCCCTGCGGACCGACCTGCTGGCGGCGCTGGACCGGCTCCCCCGCCGGCAACGAGAGGTGCTCGTGCTCCGCTACTACCTCGACCTGTCCGAAGCCGAGATCGCCGACTCACTCCGCATCAGTCGCGGCTCGGTCAAAAGCCACAGCTCGCGCGGCATCGCCGCGTTGCGCTCCGTCTGGGGAGGTGTCCGATGAACACTCCCACGCCGACCGATCGGGAGATCGCCGAGGAGCTGACCTCCGTCCTACGGTCCGAGGCCGAGCGGGTGACTCCCGCGCCGGCGCTGCAGCAGATCCTGACCCGCGCGCATGAGGAGGGCCCGGCCAAGTCCACCCGGCGCCGTGGGCGTGGCTGGCTGCCGGTGATCGGCGGCGTCGTCGCCACCGCGGGGCTGATCGCTGCTGCGATCCTGATCTTCGCCCCGGGCGAGGAGCGCACGACACTGCCGCCGGCAGAGTCCTGCGCCGTCAAGGTCCACGAGGGTTGTCCAGTCGACTTCGCCCTGTACCTCACTGGTACCGATCTGATGACGCTGGTCGGTACGGACGTCCAAGTGAAATCGTCGGGCAACGTCGGTCTCGATGCCGTCCGGGCCCTGCTCCAGGCGAAGTCGACGGACACGGCAGTAAATCCCTGGCACGGCTGGGACACCACTCCCCCCGATTCTGGACCGATCGCCGATGTGAACAGCGTGACTCAGAACCCCGGCGGCGTCACCGTGGACTTCGACCGGCCGCTGACGACCGATATGGCGAGCCTGCAAGGCCCTGCCGTCGGTAAGCGGATCATCCAGCAGCTCGTGCTGACCGTACAGTCCGCACTGCGTACGCAATCTCCGATCACGATCTCGATCAACGGCAAGCCGGCGGACGAGGCCTTCGGCTACCAGCTCGCCATACCGGGCACGAACGCGTTCAAGGCACAGTTCGCCCACTGGTCATGGGTGGAGGGCATCCGGCCCGAATCGCCGAGGCAACGCGAGGTTATGAGGAGTCCAATGACGATCTCGGGCACGTCGTCGACCTTCGAGGGCAACGTGCGTTGGGAGATCACGACCCGGGCAGGCAAGGTCGTCAAGCAAGGCTTTACGACCGGCGGGGGTGCCCCTAGTGACTACCTGCCGTACTCGTTCCGGGTCAAGCTCGAGCCCGGCGACTACACCGTCAAGCTCTGGGAGCCCAACATGGCCAGCGGCCAGGAGGCGCAGGCGGGCGAGCTCTACGTCGTCTACACCGACTTCACCGTCAAGTAGGCGGACCCTGCGGAAGTTGGCGCGAAACTGCGGATCCGGCGAAGAGTTGGTGCGACTTTGCGCCAACACTCGGGCCGACGGGCAGCTAGCGGGCACCACCGAAGGCGTCGCGCAGCCGGCCGAACACGCCCTTGTTGGTGCTGACCACCTTGCCGGTCGGGTGCTCCTCGCCCCGCATCGCGGCGAGCTTGCGCAGCAGCTCCTCCTGCTCCGGGTCGAGCCGGGTGGGCGTCTCGACCACGACCGTCACGAGCAGGTCGCCGCGCCCGGTGCCGTGCAGCCGCGGTACGCCGAAGCCGCGCAGGACCGTGCTCTCGCCGGACTGGGTGCCGGACTTGATGGTCAGACCGACGGTGGGATCGACGTCGGCGGCTCCTGTATCAGCTTCCAGGGTCGGCAGCTGGACCTGGGTGCCCAGTGCGGCCGCGGTCATCGGGACCGTGACCTCGCACAGCAGGTCGTCGCCGTGCCGCTCGAAGAACTTGTGCCGGGTGACGTCGATCTCGACGTAGAGGTCGCCCGCCGGTCCGCCGCCAGGACCGACCTCGCCCTGGCCGGACAGCTTGACCCGGGTGCCGGTGTCGACCCCGGACGGGATCTTGACCGTGATCGAGCGACGGGCGCGGACCCGGCCGTCACCGGAGCACTCGTCGCACGGGTGCGGGATGACGGTGCCGAAGCCGCGGCAGGTCGGGCAGGGGCGGGCGGTCCTGATCTCGCCGAGGAACGAACGCTGGACCTGCTGGACCTCGCCGCGACCGCGGCAGGTCTCGCAGGTGACCGGGCCCTCGTCGTCGGTCGTGCCGGCGCCCTGACAGGCCGTACAGACGACCGCCGTGTCGACCGTGAGGTCACGGGTGGTGCCGAAGGCCGCCTGCGCCAGGTCGACGTCGAGCCGAAGCAAGGCGTCCTGGCCGCGTCGCATCCGCGGCCGCGGACCGCGATTGCCGGTCTGGCCGAAGAACGCATCCATGATGTCGGTGAAGGAGAACCCGGTTCCGAAGCCGCCGCCGGCCCGGCCGGCTGTGAGCGGGTCGGCGCCCATGTCGTAGAGCTCGCGCTTCTGCGGATCCGACAACACCTCGTACGCGGCGGTCACCGCCTTGAACTGCTCCTGCGTCTGCGGATCGGGGTTGACGTCAGGGTGCAGCCTGCGGGCGGCCCGACGGTAGGCCTTCTTGATCTCCTCGGTCGAGGCGTTGCGGTCGACGCCGAGCAGCTCGTAGTAGTCCGGACTCATTCCTGCCTTGTCTTGTTGTCCCGTGGCGACCGGTCAGACGGCTACGGGGCCGCCGTGGTGACCAGCGTAGTTCGGCCGTGTCTCATTCCTCGCTGAGGCGACGACTCAGGTAATGGGCGACGGCACGCACCGCCGCCATGGCTCCCGGATAGTCCATCCGGGTGGGGCCAACCACGCCGAGCGTAGCCAGCGAATCGTCGTGCGGCCCGTAGCCACTGGCGACGATGGAGGTGCTCGAGAGCTCTTCGTACGGGACCTCGTGGCCGATCCGTACGGTCAGGGCTCGCGGGCTGGAGGCGGCGCCGAGCAGCTGGAGCAGCACGACGTGCTCCTCCAGGGCCTCGAGCATGGGTCGGATCGACAGGTCGAAGTCGTCGCCGAAGTGGCTCAGGTTGGCCGTGCCGCCGACGGCGACCCGTTCGTCGGACCGCTCGTCGGAGAACGCCTCGACGAGTGCGCTGGTCACGGCGGTGACGATCGGCCGGTCGGCGGGCTCGAAGGTCTCGGGGATCTCGGCCAGCCGGTCGGCGGCGTCGACCAGTCGCTCGCCGAGGCTGGCCAGGTTGATCCGGGCCCGGAGATCGCCGATCAGCGTCTCCCCCACCGCTTCGACGGTCTCGACGACCCGCTGCTCGACCCGGCCGGTGCTCGTGATGAGCACGACGAGCAGCCGGTTCGCCGACAGCGTCACGAGCTCGACATGGCGCACCGTCGAGCGGGTCAGGGAGGGGTACTGCACGACCGCGACCTGCCGGGTCAGCTGCGCCAGCATGCGTACGCTGCGCTGGACCACGTCGTCCAGGTCGACCGCGCCGTCCATGAACGTCGAGATCGCCCGCCGCTCGGGGGCCGACAGCGGCCGGACCGTGGCCAGCCGGTCGACGAACAGCCGGTAGCCCTTGTCGGTCGGGATCCGGCCGGCGCTGGTGTGCGGCTGGGCGATGAAGCCCTCCTCCTCCAGCGCGGCCATGTCGTTGCGCACAGTCGCGGGCGAGACGGCGAGGTTGTGCCGCTCGACCAGCGTCTTCGAGCCGACCGGTTCCTGAGTGGCGACGTAGTCCTCGACGATCGCCCGCAAGACCTCCAGCCTGCGTTCCTCGAGCACGTGCACCTCCCTCGCTTGGCACTCTCGCCTGATGAGTGCCAGTCTACGGGAGATGGACACATCCGACGGTTATGAAGCGTGGCATGAAGTCGCCGCGGGCTGCTACGTACGCCGGTACGAATCGTTCGACCTGTCCTGTGGGGCGATCGTCGGCGGCGATGGCGTGCTGGTCGTCGACACCCGGGAGTCGCTGGTCCGGGGGCAGGAGCTGGCCGCAGCGGTGGGTGAACTGTCGGCGCTCCCGATCCGCGCTGTCGTCAACACCCACGTCCACTTCGACCACACCTTCGGCAACGGGGCATTTCCGAACATACCGATCGTCGCCCACGAGTCGGTGCCGATCGCGCTGCCGGCCGACGAGGAGTGGCACAAGACTCGCTACGCCGCCGACCCGGACGACCCGCTGAGCAAGGAGATCCTCGCGACCGAGGTGGTCGCGCCGACCGAGACGTTCTCGTCGGTCTGGACCGCTGACCTTGGCGATTGCTTCGTGGAGCTGGTGTACCCCGGCCGCGGCCACACCGACGGCGACATCGTCGTACGCGTGCCGGAGGTCGACGTCCTGTACGCCGGCGACCTGGTCGAGTCGAGCGCGCCCCCGTCGTACGGGATCGACAGCTTCCCGCTCGACTGGCCGGCCACGCTCGACATCGTCATCGGGCTGCTGACCCCGTCGAGCACGGTTGTGCCGGGGCACGGTCCGGTCGTCGATCGCGACTTCGTCCAGGACCAGCGGGGCGACATCGTCGACGTCGCCGAGCAGATCCGGCAGCAGGCCGCCACCGGCGTCCCGGTCGACGACGCCCTGGCCCGCGGCAGCTGGCCGTACGACGCCGACCGGCTTCGCGACGCCGTCACCCGGGGCTACGCCGCCCTCGCCCGCTGACCGCTCGCTCGCCCCGGCTCCACTGGCGGTAGCCAAATCCCGAAACACGCCGGCGTGTCTCGGGATTTGCCTACCCTCAGCGGGGCGGTGAGATTGCAAAGAGACCTTTGCAAAGGAGTGTTTGCAGTCGTACGGTGTGGTCATGCCCGAGTCGACATCGCCCCGCCTGAGTACGGTCACGCCGAGCCCGGTCGCACTCCGGGCCCTCGCCCACCCGGTCCGGCTCCGGCTGCTGGGACTGCTGCGGGTCGACGGCCCGTCCACGGCGACCCGGCTGGCCGGGCGACTCGGCCTCAACTCCGGGGCGACCAGCTATCACCTGCGGCAGCTCGCCCACCACGGCTTCGTCGTCGAGGACACCGAGCGCGGCAACAGCCGGGACCGCTGGTGGCGAGCCGCTCACCAATCGACCCACACCCGCGACGGGAGTGACGTCGAGAGCCGCGACGCCGTCGACGCCATGATGCAGGCGGCCGTCGTCGTCCAGACCGAGTTCCTGCAACGCGCCGCAGAGGAGCGCCAGCTGCTCCCGGCTCCGTGGCGGACGACCACGGCGCACAGCGACTGGGTCCTCGACCTGACACCGGAGCGGGCCGGCGAGCTCAAGCAACGGATCTACCAGGTGATCGACGACTACGTCACCGACCAGCCCGGCGACGGCACCGGTCAGGTGATGCTGCAGCTGCACCTGTTCCCTCGACCCGGTGGCGTCGCCGGAGCGGAGTCGTGACCCGCCGCCCGCTGTACGGCTGGCTCGCCGCCGAGGTCGTCTCGCTGTGCGGCACCCGGCTCTCGATGGTGGCGCTCCCCTGGTTCGTCCTCGTCACGACCGGCAGCGCCACCCAGACCGGGTTGGTGGCCTTCGCCGAGATGGGTCCCTACGTCGCCGCCAAGGCACTCGCTGGACCGCACATCGACCGGCTCGGCGCCCGCCGGATCTCGGTGCTGGCCGACTTCGGCAGCACCATCGTCGTCGCGATCATCCCGCTGCTCCACATGGCCGACGCCCTGCGCTTCGACGTGCTGCTCGGCCTGGTCGCGGTGGCCGGACTGCTTCGCGGCCCGGGCGACGGCGCCAAAGCGGCGCTCGTACCCGACATCGTCGATGCCGCCGGCGTCGCCACCGAGCGGGTCACCGGCCTGCACAGCGCCGCCGATCGGTTCGCCAGCATGGCCGGAGCCGCCCTGGCCGGCGTGATCGTCATCGCCGTCGGTCCGGCGAACGCCCTACTCGTCGACGCCGCCAGCTTCGCGGTCTCCGGCCTCCTGATCGCGGCAACCGCGACGCGACGGGTGCACCACGAGGCCGAGGACGACGACGGCACGTACGTCGAGCGGCTCCGCACCGGCTGGGACTTCCTCCGGCGGGACCCGGTCCTCGTCGCGATCACGATCATGATCGCGATCACCAACCTGATCGACCAGGCGTACACGGTCGTCCTGCTGCCGTACTGGGTCCACGACAACGGCCTCGGGGCCGGCACCCTCGGGCTGCTGTTCGCCACCTGGGCGGCGGCGTCGACGGTCGGCGCGGTCGTGGCGGCCTGGCTCGGCGAGCGGATGCCGCGGTTCAGCACCTACGTCATCGCGTTCGCGATCGCCGGAGCGCCGCGGTTCATCGTGGTCGCCCTCGACGCTCCACTCTCCGTGATCCTGGTCGTCGGGCTGGCCGGCGGACTGGCGGCGGGATTCCTGAACCCGATCCTGGGCGCGGTGATCTACGAACGCATTCCGCGTCACCTGATGGGCCGGGTGACGGCGCTCAACAACTCGCTGTGCTGGTCGCTCATCCCGTTCGGCGGCCTGGTCGGCGGGATCGCGATCGCCGCCTTCGGCATCTCACCGGCGCTGCTGCTCCTCGGCCTCGCGTACTTCGCGGCCACCATGCTGCCGGTGATCCGGCCGGAGTGGCGCGAGATCGACCAGGGTCGAGGGTCGTCAGGGGACAAGGGCACGGACGACCGTGTCGGCGAGCAGCCGGCCGCGCCGGGTGAGCACCAGCCGGTCAGCACCCGGCTCGACGAGGCCGTCGGCGACCAGGTCCGCTAGCGCCAGCCGTCCGTCACGCTCGAGCAGGTCCGGGTCGAGTCCGTCGGCCAGCCGGCTCTCGAGGAGCACTCGCTCGAGCCGACGGGTCTCGGGGTCGAGCAGCTCCCGCGCGTGCGCCGGGCTGGCCCCGGACGCGAGCCGATCCGCGTAGGCCGCCGGATGCTTGACGTTCCACCACCGCACGCCGCCGACGTGGGAGTGCGCTCCGGGCCCGAATCCCCACCAATGTCCCGCGGTCCAGTACAGCCGGTTGTGTACGCAGCGGGCGCTCGGATCGCGGGCCCAGTTGGAGATCTCGTACCAGTCGTACCCGGCGGCGCCGAGCAGCTCGTCGGCCAGGGCGTACTTGTCGGCGAGGTCGTCGTCGTCCGGCGCCGGCAGCTCGCCACGGCGTACCCGGCGCTCGAGCGCAGTGCCCGGCTCGACGACGAGCGCATAGGCGGAGACGTGGTCGGGCTCCATCGCGAGCACGGCCTCGAGGCTCGACCGCCACTGCGCCGTCGTCTCCCCCGGCGTCCCGTAGATCAGGTCCAGGCTGACCTGGTCGAAGCCGGCGCTGCGAGCCGCTGCGACCACCTGCGGCACCCGATCCGGGTCGTGGGTCCGGTCGAGGGTGGCGAGGACGGCGGGGTCGGCCGACTGCATGCCGAAGGAGATCCGGTTGACACCGCCCGCGCGCAACTCGGCGAGCTGGGCGGGATCGACGCTGTCCGGGTTGGCCTCGGTCGTGACCTCCGCGTCCGGCGCCAGGCCCCACCGGTCGGCGATCGCGGCGACCAGGCCGGTCAGGTCGGTGGCCGGGAGCAGGGTCGGTGTGCCGCCGCCGAAGAACACCGACGACACCGGGGGCGGTGACCCGAGTACGCCGGCGGCCAGCTCCAGCTCGCGCCGCACGGCGCCGGCGTACGAGGCGCGCGATGCCCCGGGCGTCGATCCGAGCTCGGCGGCCGTGTAGGTGTTGAAGTCGCAATAGCCACAGCGGACGGTGCAGAACGGCACGTGCACATAGACGCCGAACGGCTGCGTGGGCAGCTCGGCGAGCGCATTGGCCGGCAACCGACCATCGGACGGGGCCGGCTCCCCGGACGGCAACGTCGAAGGCACCTCTCGATTGTGTCAGCCGTAGAGCTGGTCCAGCCGATCCCGGTAGTTGCCCTCGACCACCCGGCGCTTGAGTTTGAGGCTCGGCGTGAGCTCGCCCGACTCGATCGTCAGGTCGTGCTCCAGGATGATGAACTTCTTGATCGTCTCCCAGCGGTTGAGCCGGTCGTTGAGCCGATCGACGTACGTCTCGATCTCGGCGTGCATCGGGTCCGACGTCACGACATCGGAGTAGGCGGCGCCGGCCATGTCGTGGTGCCCGGCCCAGTCGGTCACGGCGTCCGGATCCAGGGTGATCAGCGCGGAGCAGAAGTTGCGCTCGCTCCCGTGCACCACCATCTGGCTGGCCAACGGGCACAGCGCCTTGAACAGCGCCTCGATGTTGGACGGCGCGACGTACTTGCCGCCGGAGGTCTTGAACAGGTCCTTCTTGCGGTCGGTGATCCGGAGGAAGCCGTCCTCGTCGACCTCGCCGATGTCGCCGGTGGCCAGCCAGCCCTCGCCGACCAGGGTCGCCGCGGTCTCCTCCTCCATGTGGTGGTAGCCGTCCATCACGCCCGGACCCCGGACGAGGATCTCGCCGTCCTCGGCGATCCGGACGTCGGTGCCGGGGAACGGCAGTCCGACCGTGCCGAACTTGAAGTTGTTCGGCCGATTGACGAACGACCCCGCGGACGTCTCGGTCAGGCCGTAGCCCTCGAGGATCACCACGCCGGCGGCGTGGAACCACTCGGCCACGTCGCGCGACAGCGCCGCCGAGCCGGAGATGAAGAACCGGACCCGGCCGCCGAACCGCTCACGAACCTTCGAGAACACCAGCTTGTCCGCGACCCGGTGCTTCATCCCGAGCACAGTCGGCACCGGCTTGCCGGCCAGCTTCCGCTTCGACACGTCGGCTCCGACGCCGCAGGCCCAGTCGAAGATCTTGGCCTTCGCGGCACCCTCGCTGTGGGCCATCGTGACGATCCGGCCGTACGCCTTCTCGAAGATCCGTGGGGCCGCCCCCATGAACGTCGGTCGCACGATGGCCAGGTTGTCCACGATCTTGTCGACCCGGCCGTCGACGGCGGTGACGAAGCCGATCTGCAGCTGTGTCGTGAGCAGCACCTTGCCGAAGGAGTGCGACATCGGCAGCCAGAGGAACTGCACGTCGTCGATGGTCAGAATGCCCTGCGCACCCACAGCGGCGCCCTCGTAAGTCCAGCCGGAGTGGCGCAGCCGTACGCCCTTGGGGCGGCCGGTCGTGCCCGAGGTGTAGATCAAGGTGGCGAGCGACTCGGGATCGATCGCGGCCACCCGCTGGTCGACGACGTCGGGCTGGTCGGCGATCAGGTCGGTGCCGAGGCGTTCCAGCTCGTCGATGCCGATCACCCACGGGTCGTCGCCCTCGTCCGGGGTGCCGTCGAAGGTGACCACCTTGTGGAGCTCCGGCAGGTCCTCCCGATGCTCGCGGATCTTGGCGATCTGGGCGTCGTCCTCGGCGAAGACGACCTGGCTCTGCGAGTCGGCCAGGATGTAGCCCACGTCGTCGGCGATCGAGGACGGATAGACGGTCGTGGTCGCCGCACCGGCGCACATGATCGCGAGGTCGGCGACGATCCACTCGTAGCGGGTGCCGGCCGCGATCGCCACCCGCTGCTCCGACTCGACGCCGAGTGCGATCAGCCCGGCGGCCCACCGCTTGACCTGATCGCCGGTCTGCCGCCAGGTCCGCGACTGCCAGGTGTCGCCGACCGGATACCGGTACGCCTCGTGGTCCGGCGTCTCGCGCACGCGCGCGAGGAACATCTCGGCGACGTTCGCGGCCCGGTTCTCCACGATCGAGAGGTCGTCGGCCACCGTCGCGGCACTGGTCACAGGCTGGGTCATGGGGTCCTCGAGAGCAGTCGGCGTTTCGTTGGGTTAGACCGTAGAGCACGCCACGGCCCGGCAACAGAGCGTGAACGACCTCGGTCAGTCGGCGACGGCCGGCACCATGAATCGGCTCCGGGTCCGCTGGGCCCATGCGACGGTCGGCACCAGCAGGGCGCCCAACGCCACGAAGATGCCGCCGAGGATCCACCATCCGACAGCGCCGTGCTTGATCGGCAGCAGCGTGATCACGGTCGGCGCGATCATCGCCGACAGCGAGAAGCCGGTGCTGGCCAGCCCTTGGTACTGCCCCTGCGCGTTGTTGGGCGCCAGCTCCTGGCCCAGGCAGAACTGGGCGGCCGCCTGCATCAGCTCCCCGATGACGTGGACCACGCCGGCCGCCACCAGACAGGTGATGGCCCACCCGGTCGGGCGTCCCCCGCTGGCGGCGAACAGCACACAGGACAGCCAGAACACGATGCCGGACAACGAGATCACGCGAGCCGCGACGGCGACGGTCTCGACGCGTCGGCTCACCGCGACCTGGAACAGCACGACGACCACGGTGTTCAGCACGAACAGCAGGGAGATGATCCAGGCCGGGGCCGTCGTGTAGTTGTCGACCCATAACGGCACGCCGACGTCGAGGATCGAGTACTGCACGGCCATCGCTGCCATGAGCGCGGTCATCACGACGTACGGCATGTCGCGGAAGACCTGGGAGATGGGTGCGCCGTCCTCGGCCGGGACGGCGTCGATGTGCGGGTAGTAGCGCAGGACCAGCGCCGCCGAGGCATAGCTCGCTGCGTTGATCAGGATGACCGTGACGTAGGCGGCCTTGGTGTCCGAGATCAGCGCCAAGGCGGCTGCTCCGCCGCCGAGAGCGAGGCCGACGTTGGTCACCGACCGTAGATAGGCCCGGGTCCGGATCCGCTCGGGTCCGGTCGAGGTCGACGCGATCAGGCCACTTCGCACAGCTGCCGAGCCGCGGTCGAAGATCGCCAGCACGCTGGCCTGGAGGACGAACTGCCAGTAGGTCTCGACGAACGCGGCCGCGGCCGCCGCCAGGGCGCCGAACAGCAGCAGCACGATGATCAGCTCGCGACCGCCGATCCGGTCGCCGAGGTGCCCCATCGGCACGCCGGACAGCAGTCCGCACAGGCCGGCGATCGACAGTCCGATGCCGACCTGCGTGGCGCTGAGGCCGACGATCCGCGTGAAGTAGAGGACGGCGACGACGATGTAGATGCCGCTGCCGGCGACGTTGATCAAGGTGGCCAGTGCCATCACGCGGGCGGCTCGCGTCTCGGGCAGAAGGCGCTGAAGTCGTGAGGGCGACTCCGTCATCGACGCATCACCGCGGGCCTCGATGACCCGGGGCGGTCAGCCTCCGATGCGGAGCGACTCACTCACCCTCCCCATGCTTTCGGCCGTACGAGGATCGGCCCATAACGGCACGCGTCGAGGACATTACCTTTCGTGGTCGGCGCCTGCCATGCCGGGTCGACATGCTCGGTGTATGTGCCGCTATAGGATCACATACACCGAGCATGATTTGTATCAAGTGTCTGAGTTATCTGTGGACAAAGCGGCGATGAACGCTTCCTGCGGCACCTCGACGCGGCCCACCATCTTCATCCGCTTCTTGCCCTCTTTCTGCTTCTCGAGGAGCTTGCGTTTGCGGGTGATGTCGCCGCCGTAGCACTTGGCGAGTACGTCCTTGCGCAGCGCGCGTACCGTCTCGCGGGCGATGATCCGAGTACCGATCGTCGCCTGGATCGGCACTTCGAACTGCTGGCGTGGGATCAGCTTCTTGAGCTTCTGGGCCAGTGCGACGCCGTAGTCGTACGACGAGTCGCGATGGACGATCGCGCTGAACGCGTCGACCGGATCGCCGTGCAGCAGGATGTCGACCTTGACCAGGTCGGCCTCCTGGTCGCCGGTCGGCTCGTAGTCGAGGCTGCCGTAGCCCCGCGTACGCGACTTCAGAGCGTCGAAGAAGTCGAAGACGATCTCGGCCAGCGGCAGCACGTAGCGCAGCTCGACCCGGTCCTCGGACAGGTAGTCCATGCCCTGCAGCGAGCCGCGCCGGCTCTGGCAGAGCTCCATGATCGTGCCGATGTAGTCGCTCGGCGACAGGATCGTCGCCCGGACGACCGGCTCGTGCACCTCGGCGACCTTGCCCTCGGGGAACTCGCTCGGGTTGGTCACCGTGTGCTCGGTGCCGTCCTCCATCACAACCCGGTAGACCACGTTGGGCGCGGTCGAGATCAGGTCGAGGTCGAACTCCCGCTCGAGTCGCTCCCGGACGATCTCCATGTGCAGCAGGCCGAGGAACCCGCAGCGGAAGCCGAAGCCGAGCGCCCCGGACGTCTCCGGCTCGAAGGTCAGCGCCGCATCGTTGAGCTGCAGCTTGTCGAGGGCCTCGCGCAGGTCTGGGTAGTCGTCGCCATCGATCGGGTAGAGCCCGGCGAAGACCATCGGGTTCGGGTGCCGATAGCCGCTGAGCGCCTCGGTCGCGCCCTTCGTCGCCGCCGTGACCGTGTCGCCGACCCGCGACTGGCGTACCTCCTTGACGCCGGTGATGAGGTAGCCAACCTCGCCGACGCCGATCTGGTCGGCCTTGGTCGGCTCGGGAGCGATGACGCCGACCTCGAGCATCTCGTGGACCGCCCCGGTCGACATCATCTTGATCCGGTCGCGATGGGTGAGCTTGCCGTCGACGACCCGGACATAGGTGACGACGCCGCGGTAGGTGTCGTAGATGGAGTCGAAGATCAGCGCCCGTGGCGGTGCGTCGGCGACGCCGGACGGTGGCGGGATCTGGTCGACGATCTCGGCCAGCAGCTCCTCGACGCCCTCCCCCGTCTTGGCCGACACCTGCAGCACGTCGGACACGTCGCAGCCGATGATGTGCGCGATCTCGGCGGCATAGCGGTCCGGCTGCGCGCTCGGCAGATCGATCTTGTTCAGCACGGGGATGACATGGAGATCGGCTTCGACGGCCAGATAGAGGTTGGCCAGCGTCTGGGCCTCGATCCCCTGGGCCGCGTCGACCAGCAGCACGGCGCCCTCACAGGCGGCGAGGCTGCGGCTGACCTCGTACGAGAAGTCGACGTGGCCGGGGGTGTCGATCAGGTTCAGGATGTACGACGGGCCGTCGGCCTCCGGCGTGAACGGCAGTCGGACCGCCTGGCTCTTGATCGTGATGCCGCGCTCGCGCTCGATGTCCATCCGGTCGAGGTACTGCGCTCGCATAGTCCGCTCGTCGAGCACACCGGTCCGCTGCAGCATCCGATCCGCCAGCGTCGACTTGCCGTGGTCGATGTGGGCAATGATGCAGAAGTTGCGGATGACCGACGGGTCGGTCGAACCGGGACGAGGGGCGGACACAGAGAAATCCTCGCATGACCGCCGGTGTGGCGAGAGATGCTGGTGGCATCGACCGAGAGGAGAGGCCGACAGGTGAGCACGACAGACACCGGCGATCGCCGCGTCCAGTTCGACTTCGAGATCGACTTCGCGAACGGCGGCGGCATCCAGGGTCAGGGGTTCCGGCTCGACATCGACGGCGACGACATCTCCGACACGGACCTCGCCGAGTACATCGTCCGCGATCTGCGGCTGCTGATGGTCGGCGAGACCCGGATCCGCAACAAGTCGATCGTCGAGGAACGGCACAAACGCGCCGCCGCTGCCGCCCCAGTCAACGCGTCGGCCGCCGGTCGTACGCACATCGACCTCAGTCACACCGTCCAGGACGGGATGATCACGTACCCGGGCCTGCCGGCGCCGGTGATCAGCGACGTCGTCAGCCGCGAGGCCAGTCGCGAGCACTACGCGCCCGGCACCGAGTTCCACATCGGGTCGATCCAGCTCTGCGCCAACACCGGCACCTACCTCGACAGCCCGTTCCACCGCTACGCCGACGGCATCGACCTGGCCGGCCTCCCGCTCGAGCGCCTGGCCGATCTCGACGCGGTCGTCGTGGACGTCACGGGCATGGCGGGCCGCGCTGTCGACCGGCAGCAGTTGCTCCCGTACGACGTCGAAGGACGGGCGGTGCTCGTCCACACCGGCTGGGCCCGACACTGGGGCACCGAGGCGTACTTTCACGATCACCCATTCCTGACCGCCGACGCAGCGGCCCTCCTCGTCGAGTCCGGCGCCGCCCTCGTCGGCATCGACTCGCTCAACATCGACGACACCAGCACCGGGGAGCGGCCGGTGCATTCGGCCCTGCTCGCGGCGGACGTCCCGGTCTGCGAGCACCTGACCAATCTCGACCGGCTGCCCGCCGACGGGTTCCGGTTCAGCGCCGTCCCGGTCAAGGTCCGTGGCATGGGGACCTTCCCGGTGCGGGCCTTCGCCTCCCTCGGATAGCGCAGTGTCGTCGCTACCGCCGGGGCCGCGGCTGCCGATGCTGGTCCAGACGTACCTGTTCGGGCGCTATCGACACCGCTGGCTGCCGACCCTGCGACAGCGGTACGGCGACGTGTTCCTGCTGCGGATCGCGCCGCGCCGACGTCGTTTGGTCGTGGTCGCGCGGCCCGATGTCATCCGCGAGGTGTTCGCCGGGCCGCCAGCGACATTCCACGCCGGCGAGAGCAACAAGGTCCTCGAGCCGCTGATGGGCTCGAACTCGCTGCTGCTGCTCGACGAGGACGACCATCTCGCGGCCCGCCGGTTGCTGATGCCGGCCTTCAGCGGCGCCGCGCTGCGGGGCTATCGGGACCTGGTCGCCGAGATCACCCGGGAGCAGATCGGCGACTGGCCGTCCGGCGTGCCGGTCGCGCTCCATCGGCGCTTCCAGGCGGTCACGCTCGAGGTCATCATGCGCGTCGTCTTCGGCGTCACCGACCGGACCCGGCTGGCCCGGCTCCGCCCCCTGGTCGAGCGGGTGGTCTCGGTGAGTCCGCTGATCATGCTCGCGGGCTACTACCCCAAGCTGCGCGAGTACGGCCCATGGCGACGGCATCGGGACGTCCAGCAGCGGCTCGACGACCTGCTCTACGCCGAGATCGCCGACCGTCGTGGCGCTGGCGACATCGCGAACCGCCAGGACGTACTGTCCCGGCTGCTCGCGGCACCGGAAGCCACGTGGACCGACGAGCAGTTGCGCGACCACCTGATTACGCTGCTGCTCGCCGGGCACGAGACGACGGCGACGGCGCTGGCGTGGGCGCTGCACGAACTGGCCCGCAACGCGGCAGCACAGGCCGCTGCCCGGCGAGCGGCCGACGCCGGCGACGATGACTACCTCTCGGCCGTGGCCAAGGAGACGCTGCGGCTGCATCCGGTGATCTTCGAGGTCGGCCGGCTGCTCACCGAGCCGACCACGGTCGCCGGCTACGACCTGCCGGCCGGTGTCTCGGTGATGCCGGCGATCGGCCTCGTGCATGGCGACCCGCGCCAGCACCCGAGCCCGGATCGGTTCCGGCCGGAGCGGTTCCTCGGCGACGACCCGCCGTCGAGCCACACCTGGCTGCCGTTCGGGGGCGGCGTCCGGCGTTGCATCGGCGCCGGGTTCTCGCTCATGGAGTCGGAGGTCGTGCTCCGCGAGGTGCTGACCCGGTTCGAGGTCCGGCCGGCGACGCCGCGATCCGAGTCCACGATCGCCCGCAACGTCACATTGGCGCCGGCCGACGGCGCTCGGGTGATCCTGACCCGCCGTTGAACGAGAGACTTGCGATCGTGGCCGTCCTGGCGACCACGACTGCAAGTCTTCCGCCGCCGGGTCGGTCAGGGCGCGGTACGCCGGATGATGTCGACCGCCTCGCGGATCCGGTCAGCGTGCGTACGGTGGCACAGCACGCACAGCCGCAGCACGAACCGGCCGTCCACCCGGGTGCTCGACAAGAAGATCCGGCCGCTCGCGTTGATCCGCCGCAGCCACCCCTGATGGGCGGCCTCGTCGCCGTCGCGCAGGCTGAAGACCACGACGGTCAGGTCGGGCCGCCAGGCGACGTCGATCCGGGGATCGGCCGACAGCGCCTCGTAGGCCTCGGCCGCCAGGTCCAGCTTCTCGTCCAGCGCATCGCGAAACGCCGCCACGCCGTGCAGATGCAGCGGCAGCCACAGCCGCAGGCCACGGAAGTCGCGAGTCAGCTCCGGACCCAGATCGGCGTAGTCCGGCAGCTGTTCGTCGTCGCTCAGATCCTGGAGGTACTGCCCCCGACTCGCGAACGGCGCTCTCAGCGTCGCCTCGTCACGCACCAGCACCACCCCGGTGCCGTACGGCAGGAACATGCCCTTGTGCGGATCGAGCACGATCGAGTCGGCCGTCTCGATGCCGACCAGCCGCTCGCGACCCCGCTCGGTGAGCTGGAAGAAGCCGCCGTACGCACCGTCGACGTGGAACCACAGGTCCTCGCGACGGGCCAGCCGGCTCAGCTCGGTCAGGTCGTCGACCGCGCCGGTGTCGGTGGTGCCGGCCGTGCCGACGAGGGCGAACGGCCGCAGCCCGGCGGCTCGGTCGGCCGCGATCAAACGAGCCGCGTCGTCGAGGTCCATCCGCCGCTCGGATGTGGTGGCGACAGTCCGGAGCCGGTCGGCGCGGATGCCCGCGATCAGCGCCGCCTTCGCCACGCACCGGTGGGTGTGGTCGGTGACATAGAGCGTGCCGTCGGCGAACTCGTCACCGAGCCGGTCGTGTCGAGCCGCGACCAGGGCGGCCAGCGTGGCGAGTGACCCACCGGTCGTCACCAGTCCGCTCCCGCTGCCCGGCAGGCCGAAGACGTCGCACAGCCAACGCAGCACCCCGTGCTCGATCGAGACCGGACCCGACGCGAGCGCCGAGACGCCGGTGTAGCGGTTGAACGACTGGGCCAGCAGCTCGGCGAGTGCCGCCGTGAAGAGCCCGCCGCCGGGGATGTAGGCGAGGTAGCTCGGTCCGGCCGTCTCGACGGCATGGGCCGCGGCCTGCCGCCACTGGTCCAGCAGCCCGGCGAATGCCTTCGGCTGGTCGGCCGGAGGTGCCAGCAGATCGCTTCGCAGTGGATCGACCAGGCCAGGCCCGGCCGACGGCGCCCGCGGCAGCCCCTCGACGAAGTCCACGACCGCGGCGGCGGTCTGCTCCAGCATCGCGAGCATCTCCTCGCGACCGGGCTCGAGTGGGTACGGCGGGGCGAGCGGCATCGTCACCGGCACAGCGTACGTACCGGGTCAGCTCAGGTCGCGGAAGAAGGGTCCGGTGCGAGCCTTGGGGTCGAACCAGGTCGCCTTGGCCGGCATCACCTGGCCGGCGTCGGACACCGCCCGGACCTGGTCGGTCGTGGGCGGATACAGCAGGAATCCGATCTCGTCCCGCTCGGCGCAGCGCGCTGCCAGCGTGACCGGGTCGACCGTCCCGGGCACCGGCACGACCCGGGAGTCCGACACCGGGTCGGCGATGCCCAATGCCGGACCGAGCACGTCGGACTCGAGGATCGCCAGGTCGAGGGACTCGCGGGGTCCAGCGTCCTCGGGCGGCGGTCGCAGCCGGATCTGATACCACCGGCCGTCGAGCTGCATCGCGATCCGGCCCGGAGCCGGCGCGGCCGCCTCGGCCGTGTCGCACTCCTCGATGCTCTCCACCGCGGGCTGCCGCGCGAACGCCGCAACCAGATCGGCGGTCGAGCCCTCGGGCCGGCCCACGCTGCGGTGGTAGCCGAGGATCCGCACCTCGTCCCACGGGAACAGCGCGCCGAGCACGAAGTCGACCGGACGTCGCTCGCCGCCACTGCTGGGCCGGCCCGCTGCGTAGCGCTCGGCCGCGGCGATCCGGTGGTGGCCGTCGGCGATGTAGAGGGCGGGCGTCTTGGGCAACGCAGTGTCGATCGCCCGGGCCACCTCCGGGTCGCGCACGACCCAGGCCGCCTGGTCGACCCGCTCGGTGCTGATCCGTACGTCCGGCTCACCGGCCGATGTCGCCGCCAGCGCCGACCGGAGCTCCGGCGACGGGTCGTGGGTCAGGGTGAGCGGCACCAGCTCGAGCCGGGTGGCGTCGAGCACCTCGCCGAGCCGCGCGACCCGGGTCGGGTCGGTGCCCTCGTGGGCCTGGATCCGGCCCGCCCGGTAGTCGTCGATGGAGACCTCGACGACCACGCCGGTCTGCCGATGTCCGCCGGAGGCCAGTTCGTAGACCACGTACGACGGCTCCGGCGTCCGGACGAAGGCGCCGTCGCTGGCCAATTGGCGAAGCCGGGCCGCGTTGTCGGGGGTGAGCGACTCGTAGCCGACCTCGGCGAGCTCGGAGGCCAGCTCCGAGCCGACGACGTGCAGCCGCGGCGGCCGCATGGTCAGCCGACCGTCTCGGGATCGAGATTGACGCAATGGAAGACCTCGCCGGATTGGTAGGCGTCGAGCATCCGTACGACCTCCTCGGCGATCGCCTGCTGGGCCTGCTCGGTCGACGCCCCGATGTGATGGGTGCCGTAGACGTTCGGATGCCGGGCGATCCGGGAGTCGATCTGTCCGGTCGACCGACCCGGCTCGTCGACGTAGACGTCCAGCCCGGCCCGGATCCCCTTGGCGTCCATCGCCTCGATCAGCGCGTCTTCGTCGATGATCTCACCGCGCGAGGTGTTGAGGATGATCGCGCCGGGCCGTACCTCGGCGAGGAGGTCCCGGTCGACCAGCCCGCGGGTCCCGGCAGCGGCCGGCAGGTGGAAGGACAGCACGTCGCAGCTGCGGGCGAGCGTCGGTAGGTCCTCGACCCAGGTGATGCCGACCGCATCCGCGCGGGCCGCCTTCTCGGGGTCCCGATCGGGTTTGGCGACGGCATGGACCTGGGCGCCGAACGCGGCGGACCGTTCGGCGAAGGCGAGCCCGATCTGGCCGAGGCCGACGACGCCGATGTCGCGGCCCAGGATGCCGCGGGCCTTCGCGTAGCGCTTCTTGTTCCACTCGCCCTCGCGCAGATCGTGGACGTTGTCGGGGATCCGCCGGTCGAGGGCGAGCAGCAGGCCGAAGGCGAGCTCGGCGACGGCCACCGCATTGCGGCCGGGCACGTTGCAGACGTGGATGCCGCGCTCGGTCGCGGTCTCGGTGTCGATGGTGTTGGTTCCGGACCCGGCCCGGATGACGACCCGGAGTGCGTCGGCCTTGTTGAGGGTCTCGGCGGTGACGCGGGTGCTCCGTACGACGAGGGCCTCGAAACCGGCGATCCGCTCGGGTAGCTGGTCGGCGGTCGTGTCCGGCTCGAAGACGACGTCGTGACCCCGCTCGGCGAGACGAGCGCGGTGGCTCTCCGGAAAGGCGTCGGCGATCAGGACTCTCATCGCTGTTGCGTAATCCTCAACGTGTTGCTCACAGTGCAATCGTCTCCGGGCGCCCCACCATCGTCAAGGACACCGTGCCAGATCCGGCGTCCGGCATCGTCGGCCAGGGGGTTGCGCCAGACTGACCGGGTGACGACGACGACCGACCAGATCGACGAGGCTCTGGCCGCTGCGCGGCAACACTACGTCGACCGCCGACCGAAGACCCGCGCCCTGCACGAGGCGGCCGTCGGCCTGCTCCCGGGCGGCAACACCCGCACGGTGCTCTATCACCCGCCGTTCCCGATCCGGATCGGGAGAGCCGAGGGCAGCCGGCTCGAGGACGTCGACGGGCACGAGTACGTCGACCTGCTCGGCAACTTCTCCGCCGGGCTGTACGGGCACTCCGACCCGGTCATCGCCGAGGCCGTCACCGGCGCACTCGGCCAGGGCATCGGGCCCGGCGCGCACACGGCCCGCGAGGTCGCGATGGCGCACGCGCTGTGCGAGCGGTTCCCCACGATCGAGCGGGTCCGGTTCACCAATTCCGGCACCGAGGCCAACCTGATGGCGCTGGCGGCCGCCCGGGCGTACACCGGCCGCGACCGGAGCCTGGCCTTCCGCGGCGGCTACCACGGCGGGCTGCTGAGTTTCCCGTACGACGAGTCGCCGGTGAACGCGCCGTACGACGTCGTGCTCGGCTCGTACAACGACGCGGAGCAGGCCGTCCGGCTCATCGAGCAGCACGCCGACGCGCTGGCCGCCGTCCTGGTCGAGCCGATGCTAGGCGCAGGTGGCTGCATCCCCGGCGAGCCGGAGTTCCTCCGCGCCTTGCGTACGGCGTGCGACCAGGCCGGGGCGCTGCTGATCCTCGACGAGGTCATGACCTCCCGGATCGGCCGCGCTGGCACGCAACCGCTGCTCGGCATCGACGCCGATCTCACGACGCTCGGGAAGTACCTCGGCGGCGGCTTCTCGTTCGGTGCGTTCGGCGGCCGGGCCGATGTGATGGCGGTCTTCGACCCGTCGAGCCCGACCGCGCTCCCCCACGCCGGCACGTTCAACAACAACCTGGCGTCGATGCTCGCCGGTCACGCCGGACTCACTCGCGTCTACACACCGGAGGTCGCCGAGCGCCACACCGCCCGCGGCGACGCGTTGCGCGACCGGCTGAACGACGTGTTCGGCCGGGCCGGAGCGCCGTACCAGGTCACCGGACTCGGCACCCTGATGACCGTCCATGCAACCACCGCGCCGATCCGCCGCGTCGAGGATCTGGCCGGCGCCGACGAGCGGCTTCGCGAGCTGCTGTTCCTCGAGCTGCTGGACCGCGGCTACTACACCGCCGGCCGCGGCTACTTCGCGTTGAGCCTGGCCGTGACCGACGAGCAGCTCGACGGCTTCGTCACGGCGGTCGCTGACGCCGTGGCGTGAGAAGTCGGATGACGCACCGCCGGCTGCTCGGCGTGCTTTAGCGGCGGATCCGGGCGAAGTCCTGGACGCCGCTCCATTGACCGTTGCGGACCGCCGCGCCGACACCGAGGTGCGTGTAGCGCCGGTTGAGGATGTTCGCGCGATGTCCGGGTGAGTTCATCCACAACCGGACCATCGCCCGTGGCGAGACGCCGGCGCGGGCGATGTTCTCACCGGCCGAGCGGGCGCCGTCGCAGCGGCGGAAGATCACGTTCAGGTGCTGATGCTCGAAGTCGCCGGACGCCGCGAGGTGCTCCGACCAGCGCACCGCGATCCGGCGCAGGCACTTGATCCGGTGCAGCGGTGGCAGGTCGTGCCGGCGACGGGCCACGTTGGTCCAGTGGAAGACCTTGCGCTGATAGCGCCGCTCGCGGTCGGTGTGCGTCCGGGCGGCGGCCGACGATGCGGCCTGCCCGACCGTGTCGGCTTCGACCGCGACGGCTCCGCTCAGCGGCGTGATCGGTACGGCGAGGAGCAGTCCGGTGGCAAGTCCGACGAGTGCGCGTCCCATGCCCAGGCATGCTCGCACAGCGAGGGTCCAGGCTTCGGGCGGGCGTCAGGCTCGGAAGCTCAGCGCCCGCTTGACCCAGTCGAGCGTGTCGTCGGCCCAGCCCAGGATCTCGACGCCGGCGGTGAGGATCTGCGGCGGCGTCCGGACCAGGGTGTCGCGCCGGATCAGCCGATCGAAGTCGACCGTGACCGGATCCGGCCGGACCGCTCCACCGGCCGTACGGAACTCGACCCCGGCCAGCCGCATGATGTTGATCATCTCCTGCGCGACGATCCCGTAGCCGACTGTCGTCGGATGCACGCCGTCCAGGGAGAACAGCCCGCCCTGTCCTCGGCCGCCGCGTCCGTCGCCGACGGTGAAGCGCGAGTCCGGCGTCGGCCGAAGCGCGGCGACTCGGGCCGGCAGCGGGTACTGCGTCCACCAGGGCGGCCGGGCGTTGACGTCGGTGATGTAGCGCCGCGCCGCCAGCCGATCGAGGAAGCCGGCGATGTCCATCAGGTACCAGTCCCGAGCGGGATCGTTCGCCGACCCGGTCCGCGCCTCGCGTACCACGGTCTCGATCGCGTCGTTGTACTCGTCGATCGCGTAGTCGACGGCCCGGGCCTCGGCCGCCGTGAGATGCGGGTCCTGGTCCTTGTCGAACTCGTCGTCGCCGATCCAGGGCCGGGTGTAGTAGGGGAAGTAGCGGGAGCGGGGCTCGATCTTGCTGCCGACGCCGCGGGCGATCGGGGCGACCGTCACGTGCGGCACGGTGCACAGGATCACGTGCCGGGCCTTGATGTTCTTGACCGCCTCGACCACGGCCGCCAGTTCGGTCTTGAAGTGCGCCGGCTGCCACACCGTGTACTTGTTCTTCTTGGCCATGTCCTGGAAGCCGTCGTCCTCGCTCCAGGAGACCTTCAGGTCGGTCACCGACTTCAACGCGTTGTTGGCGCCGAGGAACACGATCAGCGTCTCGATGCCGCAGTCGGTGTCGTCGTCCTTCTCCTCGCCGAGCGCGGCGGCGGCATCGAAGAGGGTCTCCTGCTCCCAGGCCGGCTCGCTCGGATTGTTCGGATAGACCCGCAGCGCGGCGCGTTCGCCGTTGTTCTCGACGATCTGGTTGAGCACGTCGTCGTTCGGCCGCTTGATCACGTCGCGGCAGGACTTCGCCGACTTCGACAACGCGTCACGCAGATCCCAGCCGTACACCGCCAGCGCATGATTGCGGGTCGACAGGGCCGGAACCGTCAGGCCGGCGCCGCGCTCCCAGTAGTCCTCGACCTCGTCCATGAACCCGCGGGCGCGGAACAACGCCAGCGGCACCTCCCAGAAGCTGAGGCTGGTGCCGTACCGGTGCTCCAGATCGCGCAACAGGTACTCCACGTTGAGCGGCAGGCCGCCGACTCCGGGATACCTGGGGAAGCGGAAGTCCGGCCAGCCGAGCTCGTACGCGATGATCGCCGGATACGAGATGTCGGTGTTGAAGATGGCTCCACTCTGGAAGCCGTGCGACAGCGAGTCGCCGATCACCACCAGCCGATGTCGCGGCTCCCCCTCCGGGGCGGTGGCCAGCGGCACGCCGACGGTCGGATCGAACACCGGCACTCGGGCGTCCTTTGTCGCGGCCCGCTGCTTGACCTCGGGCGGACTGTTGTCTGGAACCTGATCGGCGGTGTCGGCTGCCATGGTCGTCCCCTCGACGCGGTACGCCCGAGCATCGATCCATGAGCGGTCGGCGGCCTAGGGTCCAAAGTCAACAGTTCGGCGTCGATGGCCGAAGCACGATGGACAACTCGCCGATGCGCCATGAAGGATGTGCGGCGAGTCTCCGGGAGGGAAGATCCATGATCGGTCGTGCACGCATCCTTGGCCTGGCAGCGGTGTTGACACTCGCCGTCGGCTCTCTCGCAGGAGGGACCGCCGACGCGAAGCCGCGACCCGGCAAGCCGGTGACGGCGATGACCCGCAACCTCTACCTGGGCGCGGACATCAACCGGCCGGTCCTGGCCGCGCTCGCGGCGCAGGCGGCCGGCGGCACGCCGCAGCAGGTGCTGGTCGCACTCGGCAACGCCACCCACGTGACGCGAGACATCGTGGACCAGACCAACTTCCCGGTACGGGCGGGTCTGCTGGCCGACGAGATCGTCCAGACCGAGCCGGATCTGGTCGGACTCCAGGAGGTCGCGCTCTGGCGCTCCGGACCGCTGCAGCTCGACCAGGTCGCCGTACCCAATGCGACCCACGTCGACTACGACTTCCTCCAGCTCCTGCTCGACGCGCTGGACGCCCGCGGTGAGCACTACACCGCGGTCTCGGTCGGCAACCGGGCCGATGTGGAGGCGCCGAGCTTCACCGGCAGCCCGTTCAACGGCACCATCGGCGCCGACGCCCGCGACGTTCGTCTGACGATGCGCGACGTCATCCTGATGCGGGTCGAGGACGGCCTCACAGCTCAGGACGACGGCGGCGCGATCTACACGCACAATCTGGACGTCGACATCCTCGGCCACACTCTGAACTTCGACCGCGGCTATCAGTGGGTCGACGTCCGGGCCGGGTCGACCCGCTTCCGGTTCATCAACACCCACCTCGAGGCGTTCAGCTCCGACCTCGCACTCGCGCAGGCTGCCGAGCTGCTGGGCAACGCACCGGCGCAGGGCCGGACCAACGTGTTCGTCTGCGACTGCAACACCGACCCGCTCAACAGCTCGGTGAAGCCGCAGGACCATGTGCCGCACAAGGCGCCGTACGAGCTCATCACCGGATCTGGTGGCTTCACCGACGAGTGGCTGCAGTTCGCCACGGCCGAGCAGGGCTGGACGTCCGGCCTGTCGGAGCTGGTCAACGACCCGACCGCGGACGGCTTCGACCACCGGATCGACTTCGTCTTCGGGCGTACGGCATCCGGCGGTCCGCTGCAGGTGGACCGAGGCCGGATCGTCGGCAACCAGGTGACCGACCGCGACCCGGCGACCGGGCTGTGGCCGTCCGACCATGCGGGCGTCGTCTTGCGGCTCCGCGGTCTGTGACCTGACCCGCCCCGGTCGATGTTCACCACCAGGCCGACACTCCAGGGCACCTTCGGGATGGTGTCCTCGACCCACTGGTTGGCGACATCGAGTGCGATGGCGGTGCTCGAGGGCGGTGGCAACGCGTTCGACGCGGCGGTCGTGGCGGGGTTCGTCCTGCACGTCGTCGAGCCGCACCAATGCGGTCCTGGCGGCGAGGTCCCGATCCTGTTCGCGACCGCCGGCGGCGAGCCGACCCTGGTGTGCGGCCAGGGTCCGGCTCCGGCCGGCGCGACGATCGACCACTACACCGACCTCGGTCTGGACCTGGTTCCCGGCTCGGGCCCGCTCGCGGCGGCCGTGCCCGGCGCTTTCGACGCCTGGATGCTGCTGCTTCGCGACCATGGGACCAAGTCGGTGCGCGAGGTGCTGTCGTACGCGATCGGCTACGCCGAGCGAGGCCACCCCGCCGTACACCAGCTGACCCACACGATCGAGCGGATGCGCGAGACGTTCCGCACCGAGTGGACCACGTCGGGGGCGCTCTATCTGACCGATGGACTGGCGCCTGTCGGCGGTGCGCTGCTACGCAATCCCGCGCTGGCGGCGACCTGGCAGCGGATCGTCGACGAGGCGGAGCGGGCCGGCGGCGATCGGGAGGCGCAGATCGAAGCCGCCCGGCGCAGTTGGTCGCAGGGCTTCGTCGCCGAGGCGCTCGCCGAGGCAGCCGCCCGGCCGACCAGAGACAGCTCCGGCGAACGGCATCCCGGCACACTCACCGCCGACGACATCGCCGGCTGGTCCGCGACGTACGAGCCGCCGGTCAGCCACGAGTGGAACGGCTGGACCGTGTGCAAGGCAGGCCCGTGGAGTCAGGGGCCGGTGTTCCTGCAGCAGCTCGCCCTGCTGCCGTCGGAGCTGCCGGAGGACGGACCCGACTACATCCACCTGATCGTCGAGGGCGCGAAGCTCGCCTTCGCCGATCGGGAGGCGTGGTACGGCGACGCCGGCGAGGACGTACCTCTCGAGACGCTGCTGTCCGAGCCGTACAACAAGGACCGCCGGCGCCGGATCGGCCAGCAGGCCTCCTTTGAGCTGCGTCCCGGCGCGCCGGACGGCCGCGAGCCGCGACTCCCGAGGCTCGGCCGCCGGGGCTCGGGGCTCGGTGGCGATCCGAACAGCGACACCTGTCAGGTCGCGGTCGTCGATCGATGGGGCAACCTGGTCGCGGCGACACCGAGCGGAGGCTGGCTGCAGAGCAATCCGGTCGTCGAGTCGCTCGGCTTCCCACTCGGCTCGCGACTCCAGATGACCTGGCTGGACCCGGGACTGCCGAGCTCGCTCATGCCGGGTCGACGACCGCGTACGACACTCTCGCCGTCCCTCGCGCTGCGAGATGGCGTACCCGTCATGGCCTTCGGCACCCCGGGCGGCGACAACCAGGACCAGTGGGGGTTCCACTTCTTCCTCGACGTCGCGCGCCGGGAGCCGGTGCGCTCCGGGCCCGATCTGCAGGGGGCCATCGACGCGCCGGCCTGGCACACGGCGGCGTTCCCGAGCTCGTTCTATCCGCGTCAGGTCGAGCCGGCCAGCCTCGTCGTCGAGGCCCGTCACGGCGACGACGTCGTGACCGCGCTGCGCGCCCGCGAGCACGATGTGACCGTCGACGGCTCGTGGAGCCAGGGCGAGCTCTGCGCGGTCCATCGCGACCCCGAGTCCGGCGTCTTGTCGGCCGCGGCGAACCCACGTGGCATGCAGGGGTACGCCGTCGGCCGCTGATCGCCCCGCTGGCGGTAGGCGACCGGAGCATCGACATCGCGGGGGTTCCGGTCCCCGCAATGTCGATGCTCTTGTCGGGCCAAGTCGCGATCGCGGTCAGCAAGCGTCCGCGATCCCACCGGCACACGCGGGACACGTCCGACGGGAGAGTCGCGGCGCGGGGACTCGGGCCGATAACCAGTCGCGCCTGGACCGCGGTTCCCCCAAGATCGAAGCGTGCTTCCGCTGACCGTGCCGCAGACCGCGACGGCGCTCCGCCCGACGTGGAGCGACCTGCCCGGCGACGTACGCGCGCTGATCGCCGAGCGGTGTGGCGCCGAGGTCGTGGCGGCCGAGTCGATGGGCGCCGGCTTCACGCCTGGCTTCGCGTCCCGGCTCCGGCTGGCCGACGGTCGCCGTGCCTTCGTCAAGGCGGCCGACGACGCGACCCGGCAGCTGTTCGCCGACAGCTACCGTGAGGAGATCCGCAAGCTCGAGGCACTCCCCGACGCGATCCCGGCGCCGCGACTGCGCTGGACCCACGACGCCGACGGCTGGGTCATCCTCGGCTTCGACGACGTCGCGGGCCCGCATCCCGAGCGGCCGTGGCGCCCGGGCCAGCTCGGCCTGGTGCTCGCCACGATCGATCGGACCGCCGAGCTCCTGACACCCGCCCCGAACACGTACGACTGGTCACCGCTGCGCGGCTTCCTCG
>Ga0209382_10000398_pt1 | contig 71665 bp, 68 predicted proteins | sample SoiMetdeltSBSDD5_FD_187599 | JGI IMG/M metagenome (GOLD analysis project Ga0209382, IMG submission 187599) | Bulk soil microbial communities from a Populus tree surrounding site in Tennessee, USA - Soil MetaG P. deltoides SBSDD5 (SPAdes) (version 2) | ecosystem: Environmental > Terrestrial >...
CGAAGACATCGGCTTCCTACCCGGCACCGAGGAAGAGAAGATGGAGCCGTGGATGGGCGCGCTGATGGACAACCTGGAAGTGCTGACGCAGAGCCAGGAAGGCGGCAACTGGGGCCGCGCCGCTACCAACGATCTGCTGCGCAACCGGATCAAGATCCGCTCGCTGAATTTCATGCGCGGCCGCACCTTCCTCAATCGCTTCCTGATCCTCGACGAGGCGCAGAACCTGACGCCGAAGCAGATGAAAGCGCTGGTGACGCGCGCCGGCCCCGGCACCAAGCTCGTGTGTCTCGGCAACATCGCGCAGATCGACACGCCGTACCTGACGGAGACGACCTCGGGCCTGACGTATGTCGTCAATCGGTTCCGTGGCTGGGCGCATTCCGGGCACATCACGCTGGTGCGCGGCGAGCGCTCGCGGCTGGCGGACTATGCATCAGATATCCTGTAGGTCGGGCTTTAGCCCGACGACAGAGTCGGGTTGAAACCCGACCCACAAGAATGCCCAAACGTAAGCAGCAGGGTCTAACGCAGCTGGGCCATCGCGTGGCCTGGCCGGAATCGCCGGACGAGGCGCAGCTCGAGCGCGTGCCGAATCCGCATCCGGACAAGGTGTACCTGGCGCGCTTCACGGCGCCGGAATTCACCTCGCTGTGTCCGGTCACCGGGCAGCCCGACTTCGCGCACCTGGTCATCGACTACGTGCCGCGTCGCTGGCTGGTCGAGAGCAAGTCGCTGAAGCTGTACCTCGGCTCGTTCCGCAACCACGGCGCATTCCACGAGGACTGCACGCTGGCGATCGCCGGCCGGCTCGTCGAGTTTGTGAAGCCGCGCTGGCTGCGGATCGGCGGCTACTGGTATCCGCGCGGCGGCATGCCGATCGACGTGTTCTGGCAGACCGGCAGGCCGCCGGCAGACCTGTGGATTCCCGATCAGGGCGTCGCCGGCTACCGGGGGCGGGGCTGAGCGCTTCCTGTTAATATCGCCCGCCTTTCAATCGCTCGGCGACGCCCCACTGTAACTATGGCGGCTCGCGTCGGTTTCTCCGCGACGATCAGCCGCGAATCCCGCCAGGCCCGGAAGGGAGCAACGGTAACGGTGATATCGGGCGCCGGAGAGGTGCCGGCGCGGGCCGCCTCCAATTAGACTTCGCTGCCAATTAGACTTCGCTGCATGTCCTATCTAGCTCTCGCACGCAAATGGCGGCCGCGGAATTTCAGCGAGCTGGCCGGCCAGGAACACGTCATGCGGGCGCTCGTCAACGCGCTCGAGACGGGTCGCGTGCACCACGCTTTCCTGTTCACGGGCACGCGGGGTGTAGGCAAAACGACCATCGCGCGCATCCTGGCGAAGTCGCTCAACTGCGAGACGGGTGTGACGCCGACGCCGTGCGGCAAATGCAGCGCGTGCCGCGAGATCGACGAGGGGCGTTTCGTCGACCTGATGGAAGTCGACGCCGCCTCGCGCACGAAGGTGGACGACACGCGCGAGCTGCTCGATAACGTGCAGTACTCGCCGGCCCGCGGCCGCTACAAGGTGTACCTCATCGACGAAGTGCACATGCTGTCGGCGCACTCCTTCAATGCGCTGCTCAAGACGCTCGAGGAGCCGCCGCCGCACGTGAAGTTCCTGCTCGCGACCACTGACCCGCAGAAGCTGCCGGTGACCGTCCTGTCGCGCTGCCTGCAGTTCAACCTCAAGCGCTTTCCGCCGGGCCTGATCTACAAGCGTCTCACCGAGATTGCGCAGGCGGAAAAGCTGGACTTCGAGGCGGATGCCTTGCGGCTCGTGGCGCGCTCTGCCGAAGGCAGCATGCGCGATGCACTCAGTCTGCTCGACCAGGTGATCGCCTTCGGCGGCACGAAGCTGACGGCGGCCGATACCCGCATGATGCTCGGGACGCTGGATCGCACGCAGGTATTCGGCATCGTCGAGGCGCTGCTCGCGCGCGACGCGAAGAAGGTGCTCGAATGCGTCGAGGTGCTGGACGAGCGCGCGCCGGACTATCGCGAGGTGCTCGCCGATCTCGCCGCCGTGCTGCAGAAGCTGGCGCTGCTGCAGGCCGTGCCGGACCTGCAACTCGACGAAGCTGAAGACATCGAGGCCTACCAGCGGCTCGCGAGCGCGCTGAGCCCGGAAGACGCGCAGCTCTTCTATCAGATCGCGATCGTCGGCCGGCGCGACCTCGAGCTTGCGCCCGATATGCGCGGCGGCTTCGAGATGGTTCTGCTGCGAATGCTGGCGTTCAACGTGGCCGAAGGTGCGCAGGCGCAACCTTCGAGTCCAGCTCCGCCGGTCAAGTCTGCGGCGGCCGCGTCCGCAGCCGCGCCCGCTGCGTCGACCAAACCTGCAGCCGCCGCGCCGCAGGCCGCCAGTGACTGGTCTGCGATAGTTGCGCAGATGAATCTGCAAGGCATGGTGAAGGAGCTTGCAGCGCACACGACGTTCACCGGCAGGCAGGGCAACAAGGTGCAGCTCGTGCTCGATGCCGATGGCGAGCACTTTCGCCGACCGCAGCTGGAAGAAAAGCTGACGCAGGCGTTGAGCGCGTACTTCGGCGAGCCGGTGAAGCTCGATCTCTCGGTCGCGGACCGCGCGCTCGATACGCTGGCGCGCCAACAGAAGGCAGCCGCCGACGATCGCGTGCAGCAGGCGAAAGCTGCGATCGAGAATGATCCGAACGTCCGCGCGATGCGCGACATGTTCGGCGCCACGGTCCAGCCCGACTCCGTGCGCCCGACCGAATGATTTCGTCCCTGGAGCGCTCATGAAAGGCAACATCGGCAACATGATGAAACAGGCGCAGCAGATGCAGGCGAACCTGCAGCGCGCGCAGGCGGAGATCGCTTCGCTCGAAGTGACGGGCGAGTCGGGCGGCGGCATGGCGAAGGTCACCATGACCGGCCGGCACGAAGTGCGCCGCGTGTCGCTCGATCCTTCGATCGTCAGCAGCGACGACAAGGACATGCTGGAAGATCTGATCGCCGCGGCCGTCAACGACGCCGTGCAGAAGGTCGAGCGCGTGACGCAGGAGAAGATGCAGAGCGTGATGGGCGGCATGCAGCTGCCGCCGGGCATGAAGATGCCCTTCTGATCGACCCGCCGATCGATGATTTATCCGCCGTCCCTGGTCCGCCTGATCGAAGCGTTGCGCTGCCTGCCCGGCGTCGGGCCGAAGTCGGCGCAGCGCATGGCGTTCCATCTGCTGGAGAAAGACCGCAACGGGGCCGGCCTGCTGTCCGAGGCGCTGCAGAAGGCGGTCGAAGGGGTCGGCCGCTGCAAGCGCTGTCGCATGTTCGCCGATGCCGAGCTGTGCCCGATCTGCTCGACTGCATCACGCGATCAATCGTTGCTGTGCGTGGTGGAGTCACCGGCTGACGTCGCCGCGATCGAGCAATCGGGCAGCTATCGCGGCACGTACTTCGTGCTGATGGGTCATCTCTCGCCGCTGGACGGCATCGGTCCGGATGAGCTCGGCTTCGCTCAGCTCGAAGCGCTGCTCGCCAAAGGTGTGGTCAAGGAAGCGATCCTGGCGACGAACACGACCGTCGAAGGCGATGCCACTGCACATGTCATATCGGAGCTCGCGCATCGATACAAGATCAAATCGAGCCGGATTGCGCACGGCGTGCCGGTGGGTGGGGAACTCGAATATGTGGATGGCGGGACGCTCGCGCACGCGCTCGCAGGCAGACATGTATTGTCAGGCTGAAGCCTGATCCACTCCCTGAGCTGAGCTCGGCTGCTGGTGTGGGTCAGGCTTCAGCCTGACTCCTATCGTCTTCTCTCATACTCCGGCGCCAACCCGCGCATGATGTTGATCAGGCGCTTGTAGCTCTCATATCGCCGTGCCGAAAGCGCACCGGCCGCGACCGCATCGGTCACCGCACAGCCCGGCTCGCGCAAATGCAGGCAGTTGTTGAAGCGACACTGCGGGGCAAGCGCGAGGATCTCCGGCCAGCCGATTTGCACGTTGGCATCTTCCACCGGCGGCGGCGCGTAGTCGCGTACGCCGGGGGAATCGATCAGCTCGCCGCTGCCTGGAATGCGGAAGAGGGCAGTCGACACGGTCGTGTGACGACCTTCGCCGGTCGATTCCGAGATCGTCCGCGTCGGGCGGGACGATTCCGGTGCGAGCGCATTGGTGAGCGTCGACTTGCCGACGCCCGATTGGCCGACGAACATCGCAACCGCGTCGGTGAGCCTCGTCTTGAGCGGCGCTACGGTTTCGGCGCGATGCGCTGAAAGTCGGATGACGTCGTACTGCGCCGCCTCGTACTCGCGCACGAGGCTTTCGAACTCTGCGTCGCTCGCGCTCGTCAGCTCTGACTTGTTGACGACGACGATTCCCGTCACGCCGGCGAGCGCTGCGCCGGCCAGGTAGCGATCCGCGATGTACGGATCAGGCGGCGGCTCGGGCGCGATGATGACAGCCAGCAGCGAGAGATTCGCGGCCAGCGGTTCGGCGCGTCCGCGGCTGTCAGTGCGCGCGAAGGCAGTTTGTCGCGGCTCGATCGTCACGACCTTCGCGACGTCGCCGCTGCTTTGCGACGGCAGACGCACCGTGACCTTGTCGCCGCAGACGCAGCTGATGCGCTTGCCGAACAGCTCGGCGGGCATGATCGAGCCATCGCGCATTGCGACGGTTACGCGCCGGCCAAAGGACTCGATGACACGCGCCGGCACGTCGGCAGCGTTGTCTTCGCTCATGTCCGTGCGGCGAGCTGCTGCAGCCGCGAGATCCGCACCAGCGCCGGCGGATGCGAGTCGTAGAAGGCGGAGTGCAGGTTGTCCGGCGTCAGCGTCGTGGCGTTGTCGCGATACAGCTTGACCAATGCCTCGGCGAGCTGCCGCGCATCGGCGAACCTCGCCGCGAATTCATCCGCTTCGAATTCGTGCTTGCGCGACCACCAGGCGCCGATGGGCGTGGTGAAGTACGTGAACGCCGGCAGCACGAACACGAACAGCAGCAGCGCTGTATGCGCCGAAGGTGTTGCGATGCCGAAGGCGCGATAGAAATCGGGCCACTGCGCCAGGACACCCAGCACGCCGAGGCCGATGAGCCCGAACGCGAGCGACAGCAGCAGTCGCGAGCGCACGTGATGCAGCCGGAAATGGCCGAGCTCGTGGGCCAGCACCGCTTCAACCTCGGCGATCTGCAAGCGTTCCAGCAGGGTGTCGAAGAATACGATGCGCTTGCTGCGTCCGACCCCCGTGAAATACGCGTTGCCGTGCACCGAGCGGCGCGAGCCGTCCATCACGAACACGCCGCGCGAGGAGAAGCCGCAGCGCTCGAGCAGAGCCTCTGTCCGCTCCTTGAGTGCCGCGTCGCTGAGCGGCGTGAATTTATTGAACAGCGGCGCGATGAACGTCGGCCACGCCCAGGTTATCAGGACGGTGAACGCCACCCACACGACCCACGCATACAACCACCAGAGCGAACCCGCCCGCTGCATCAGGAACAGGATCACGAATACCAGGGGGCCGCCGAGCAGCAGCCCGAGCAGCAGTCCTTTGAAGAGGTCCGCGATGAACAGTCCGACGGTCGTGCGATTGAAGCCGAAGCGGGCCTCGACGCCGAAGGTGCGCCACACGGACAGCGGCAGCCCGACGAGCGAGACCAGCAGGAACGTCGAGAGCACGACCACCGTGCCGTGCCACACTGCGGGCAGGTTTGCAGCCTGCCACCAGAGGTCGATGGCGCTAAGTCCGCCGCCGAGTGTCAGCAGCAGCGCCACCGCGGCATCCAGCAGCGTATCCCAACGGCTCACCTGGGCGCTGGCGACGGTGTAGTCGGCGGCCTTCTGGTGCGCGGCGAGGTCGATCTGCGCGCGGAACGCTGCAGGAACTTCGGCGCGGTGGCGCAGGACGGCGGCGACCTGGCGCTGATTCAGCCAGCTGCGCGTCAGCGTCGCCGCGACGAGCAGTAGCACGAAGAGTCCTGCGAACCAATGCATTTGCATGTCCGCGGCACTTTAGCTTCTGCTGGTATGATGCCGCAATGAGCGATAGAGATCCGTTGCGCCTGATCTGGATCGACCTGGAGATGACGGGACTGAAGCCCGACAGCGATCACATCATCGAGATCGCCACCATCGTCACGGACAGGCACCTGAACACGCTGGCTGAGGGGCCGGTGCTCGCAATCCACCAATCCGACGCTGTGCTCGATGCGATGGACGACTGGAACCGCCGTCAGCACGGCACCTCGGGTCTCGCGGCGCGCGTGCGCGCCAGCACGGTCACTGCGGCGCAGGCGGAGCGTGCAACGCTCGATTTCCTTGCGGCCTGGGTCGAGCCCGGCGTTTCGCCGATGTGCGGCAACAGCATTTGCCAGGACCGGCGGTTCCTCGCGCGCGAGATGCCGCTGCTGGAGCGCTACTTCCACTACCGCAATCTCGACGTGAGCACACTCAAGGAGCTGGCGCGGCGCTGGGCGCCGGAGGCGTTCAACGGGTTCCAGAAGAGCTCGACCCACCTGGCGCTGGACGACATCCGCGATTCGATCCGCGAGCTGGCGCACTACCGCACGACTTTCCTGCGCGTCCCGTGAAATCCTATTCCGATGCTTGCGAGCGCAATCGCGAGCCGATCCTGCAGGTCCTGCGTCAGTGGTTCACGCTGCCCGGCACGACCCTGGAGATCGGCGCCGGCACCGGGCAGCATGCCGTGTACTTCGCCGCACACCTGCCGCATCTGCAGTGGCAGCCGACCGACTGCGCAGCGAATCTCGCGGGCATCGCGGAGTGGGTGAGCGAAGCGGCGTTGCCAAACCTGTTCGCGCCGCTCAAGCTGGACGTGCGCGACAGCAAGTGGCCGGTCGAGAGCGTCGACTACGTCTTCAGTGCGAATACCTCGCACATCATGAGCTGGCCGGAAGTGGAATTGATGTTCGCAGGCATTGCACGCGTCCTGCGCTCGCGCGGCAGGTTCTGCCTGTACGGGCCGTTCAATCGCGACGGCCAGTTCACCAGCGAATCAAACCAGGCGTTCGACGCGTCGCTGCGCGAGCGCGATCCGAAGATGGGTCTGCGCGACGATGTGGCACTGAAGACGCTCGGCCGCCAGCACGGCCTCGCGTTCACGGGCGAGCACGCGCTGCCCGCCAACAACCGCGTTCTGGTGTGGACGCGCTAGCTAGCTACTTGATCTCGTTCCCGGCGAGGAACAGCCAGGTCTCGACGACCGTGTCGGGATTGAGCGAGATGCTGTCGATGCGCTGCTCGAGCAGCCAGCGCGCGAAGTCCGGGTGATCCGACGGGCCCTGGCCGCAGATGCCGATGTACTTGCCCTGCTTGCGGCAGGCATCGATCGCCATCTTCAGCAGCGCCTTGACTGCGTCATCGCGCTCGTCGAACAGCCGGGCGATGATCGCGGAGTCGCGGTCCAGGCCGAGCGTGAGCTGCGTCATGTCGTTCGAGCCGATCGACATGCCGTCGAAGTGCTCGAGATAACGCTCGGCGAGCAGCGCGTTGGTCGGCAGCTCGCACATCATGATGATCTTCAGATCGTGCTCGCCGCGCTTCAGGCCGTTCGCTGCCAGCAGCTGCGTGACCTGTTCGGCTTCCCTCACGGTGCGTACGAACGGCACCATGATCTGCACGTTCTTCAGTCCCATTTGCTCGCGCACGCGCTTCAGTGCGCGGCATTCCAGCTCGAAGCAGGGGCGGAACGTCTCGTCCACGTAGCGCGAGGCGCCGCGGAAGCCGAGCATCGGATTCTCTTCGTGCGGCTCGTACTGCCGGCCGCCGATCAGGTTCGCGTACTCGTTCGACTTGAAGTCCGACAGGCGCACGATCACCGGCTCGGGCGCGAACGCCGCGGCAATCGTGCCGACGCCTTCGCACAGCTTCTCGACGAAGAACGACACCGGATCGGCGTAGCCGCTCATCTGCCGGCGGATCGTCTGCTGCAGGTCCGGCTGCAGCTGGTCGAATTCCAGCAGCGCCCGCGGGTGCACGCCGATCATGCGGTTGATGATGAATTCCAGGCGCGCGAGGCCGACGCCCCGGTGCGGAATGCCGGCGAAGTCGAACGCGCGGTCCGGATTGCCGACGTTCATCATGATCTTGGTCGGGATTGGCGGCAGCGCGTCCAGCTCGAGGACCTTCTGCTCGAACGGCAGCGCGCCCTCGTAGACGAAGCCGGTGTCGCCCTCGGCGCACGATACGGTGATCTCGGCGCCTTCGCGGATCGTCTCGGTCGCATCGCTGCAGCCGACGACTGCGGGGATGCCGAGCTCGCGCGCGATGATCGCGGCATGACACGTGCGGCCGCCGCGGTTGGTGACGATCGCCGCGGCACGCTTCATGACCGGCTCCCAGTCCGGGTCGGTCATGTCGGCGACCAGAACGTCGCCGCTCTGCACGCGCGTCATCTCCTTCACGTCGCGGATGATGCGCGCGGGGCCGGCGCCGATGCGCTGGCCGATCGAGCGGCCGCTCGCGAGCACCTTCGACTTTTTCTTGAGCGCGAAGCGCTGCACCGTGCGGCCGGCGCGGCTCTGCACGGTTTCGGGTCGCGCCTGCAGGATGTAGATCTTGCCGGTCTCGCCGTCCTTGCCCCACTCGATGTCCATCGGACAGCCGTAATGCTCCTCGATGATGAGCGCCTGCTTCGCGAGCTCGACCAGGTCGAGGTCGGTGATGGAGAAGCGCCGCCGATCTTCAACCGGGACGTCGACGGTCGTGACGCGTGCGGCAGCGCCTGGCGCGCCGTACACCATCTTGATTGCCTTCGCACCGAGCGTGCGACGCAGGATCGGTGCGTGACCGGAGCGCAGCGCGGCTTTGTAAACATAGAACTCGTCCGGATTCACCGCGCCCTGCACGACTGTTTCGCCGAGGCCGTACGAAGAGGTGATGAACACGACATTGCGGAAGCCGGAGTCGGTGTCGAGCGTGAACATCACGCCGCTCGCACCGAGATCGGAGCGGACCATGTACTGAATGCCCGCCGACAGCGCGACCTGATCGTGGGCGAAACCCTGGTGCACGCGGTAGGCGATGGCGCGATCGTTGAACAGAGACGCGAACACTTCGTGCACGCACTTGAGCAGCGCATCGCGGCCGCGCACGTTGAGGAACGTTTCCTGCTGGCCCGCGAACGATGCATCGGGCAGGTCTTCGGCGGTTGCCGAGGAGCGCACCGCGACGGCGATCTCACGACCGGCGCTCATGCGCTCGAACGATTCGAGGATCTCCTTTTCCAGGCGCGGCGGGAACGGCGTCGCCAGGATCCACTGGCGGATACGTGCGCCGACTTCGGTGAGCTTCTCGACGTCGTCGACGTCGAGCGTCGACAGCTCCCTGGAGATACGCTGCGCCAGTCCGTCGTGCTGCAGAAAGTCGCGATAGGCCTGCGCCGTCGTGGCGAAGCCGTCCGGCACGGTGACGCCAGCCTTCGCTAGGTGGCTGATCATCTCGCCGAGCGAGGAATTCTTGCCGCCGACCGTGTCGACGTCGTGACGACCGAGTTGAGCAAACGCGATGGTATAGGCGGTCATGTGGAAAAGAGTTGCTCTTGATCCCGGCGCCGGTCAGGTGAGACAGTCCGATGATGGACAGACGAACGGTTTTTTTCGTATCCGACCAGACCGGCGTGACAGCGGAGACGATGGGTCACAGTCTGCTGACGCAGTTCGACGGAGGAGCATTCAGACAAGTGACTTTGCCATTTATCTCCACGGTTGACAAGGCGGAGGAAGCGGTGCGCAGGATCAATGCGACCGCTGCGGCAGAGGGCGTGCGGCCCGTGATTTTCAGCACGCTGGTGCAGGAAGACATGCGCGAGATCATCAAGCGCGCGAACGGTCTGTTCCTCGACTTCTTCGACGCGTTCCTCGCCCCGCTCGAGCAGGAGTTGAAGGTGAAGTCGTCACGCGCGCAAGGCAAGGCGCACGGCATGCAGGACATCGGCGCCTACACGCTGCGCATCAACGCGACCAACTTCGCGCTGGCGAACGACGACGGCGCAGTGACGCGCGACTACGACCGCGCGGACCTGGTGCTGGTCGGCGTGTCGCGCTCGGGCAAGACGCCGACGTGCTTGTACATGGCCCTGCAGTACGGCATTTTCGCCGCAAATTTCCCGTTCGCCGAGGAGGAGTTCGAGACCGGCGCGTTGCCGGCGGCGCTGTCGAAAGTGCAGCGCAAGCTGTATGGACTGACGATTGCGCCGGAGCGCCTGCAACAGATCCGCAACGAGCGGCGCCCCAACAGCAAGTATTCTTCGTCGTCGCAGGTCGAATACGAAGTGCGCACGGCCGAAGCGATCTTCAGACGCTACGACATTCCGTGCATCAACACAACCGAATGCTCGATCGAAGAGATCGCGAGTCGCATTCTCGATAAAACGGGGCTCGAACGTCGTCTTCGCCCATAGTGTGATCGTGACGCAAGTCTCATGCCGCTGGTCGAACGCGAAAATCGCTGTGCTATATTCGGCCCATGTTGGCCACACTGGAACACGACACGAATTGCGCAGTCAGCTGGCGCGCCCGGCCGGGCAGTTTCGTCAGTCTGATGTCGCTCTACGAGAGCAACTACATTCGCCTTGCATGGCTCGTGCCGGAACTGCACGAAGCCGAGGGCTCGCAGATTTCGCGCGTCACTGGCGACTGCGCGCTGCATCTCGCGGTCGACGAGCGCTCGCGTTACACGACGACGCTGCGGCTGACGTATGTGTTCGACGACGCCGGCGTGCCGCTCGCGGATCCGGACCTGCAGATTCGCGTTTATCACGACGCGCGCCTCGCGGAAGTGCAGGCGTGCGCCCGCTGGCATCGTCACTCGATGCTCGAGGCGCTGCGCTCGCAGCTGGCACGCGAGCTCGGCGATCGCTGGCTGCGCAACGTCATGCTGAACAAATGGCTCGACTATTGCGCCGAACGCGGTCACCGCTTCTCGGGTTCCGCCCACCCCTGAGCCACGTTCGCCATCGCGCATTCGCGCTCGTGACATGGCCATCTCCGATCGACTGAGTAACATTCGTCAGCTCCTGCCGGGCGCAAGTCAGCCCGACCAGGAAGAGCGGCTGCTGCAGCTGTATTGGAATCGCGCGGAGCTGAAGAAGGAGCTGACGCGGCTGCAGGACGAGCGCATCAAGCTCCTCGAACAGCTGCGCAACCAGGAAACGGCGACTGCGCGTGCCAAGGAGCAGGTGCAGGTGCTCGAGGAGTATCTCGGCAATCCCGAGATCGCGGTGCATGCGCTCGTCTACTTTCAGCTGCGTGCGCTGTGGCGCTCGGCCGGCGCCCGCCTGGCGCGCTTCGCGGACCAGCTGAAGCAACAGCAGACGGATCGCGAGCAACGCCGGCAGCTCATCGAGTTCGATCAGACGCGCCGGCACGAGCTCGCCGATTTCGATCGGCGGATTCACGACGCGCGCTCGCGCGCCGACATGCTGGAAGCGCAGCTCAAGCTGATGGAGGCGAAGCTGGCCGCGATGCGTGGCTTCTGGAACTACTTTCGCCGCCGGCGCCTGGCAGAGGAGATCGAGACCGAGCGCGCGCAGTGGGACCAGGCGATGACGCTGGTGACGGACTTGTCCGACGACCGCACGGATCTCGAGGAAACGCCGCCAGCGGAATTCCAGGGCATCTCCATCGACGGCCGCCGCGTCGTCAATACCGCCGTCATCGCCTACGCGCAGCAGCTCGTCACGTCACTCGCAGCGGGCGGCCTGGCGATGCTCGCGAAGGAAACGACGTCGAAGCGCTTGTTCGACGTGCGCTATGGGAGTCCGACAGAGTGTGCGCGCCTGATGACGCAGCTGCGCGATGCGCTGACGATGCTCAAGGACGACAACGAGAATCTCGGCGGTCTGAAGGAGCGGACCGATGCGCTGCGCGCTGGCGCGAGCTATCGCAGCGATGCGGACACCGTGCCGCTGACGGATTCGATCGGCACGCTGCCGATGCCGACTGCGCCGGTCTCAGGCCTGGAAACGGCGAACCGCGCAGGCGTCAATGTGCTGGTTGACGACTACTGGGACGTGTATCAGTCGCTGCTTCAGTAGCTCGGGCCTCGGCCCGACTGCCGATTCTTTTCGTCCACCGCGCCGCGTTGTCCAGCCACACGTACATCGACGGCACGATCAGCAACGACACGATCGTTGAGAAACCCAGCCCGCCGATGATCGCGCGCGCCATCGGATAGTACGCGGGGCCGCCGTTGCTGCCGCCGCCGACCTGCGCATCACCGATGGCGAGCGGCAGCATTGCCAGCAGAGTCGTCAGAGTGGTCATCAGGATCGGACGCAGGCGATCGCGTCCGGCCTGGATGATCGCGTCGGTGCGTTCCATGCCAGTCGCGCGCAGTTGCGCGATGTGTGCGACGAGCACGATGCCGTTGTTCACGACCACGCCCATCAGGATCAGGATGCCGATCATGGCCATGAACGTCATCGGCGTCACCGTCGCGAACAGGAACCAGCAGACGCCGACGATCGCGAACAGGATCGAGCTCAGGATCGACACCGGCAGTATCGTGGACTCGAACAGCGCAGCCATCACCAGGTAGATCATCACGAACGCGAGCGCAATGTTGACCAGCATGGTCTGCACGGTCTCGTCGCTCTGCTCGGCGCCGCGTCCGAACTTCCACGTGTAGCCCGGCGGCAGCGGGAAGCTCTTCATGATCGGCTCGACGACTTTCTTGATGTCGTCCAGCGTCGTGCCGGCGGTGAGATTGCCCGCGATCACGACCGAGGTGAGGCGGTTGATGCGCTCGATCGCGCGGTCGCCGGGCTCGACGCGGAACGTCGCGATGGAACCAAGCCCAACCGTCGAGCCATCGGCGAGCGTGATCGGCAGCGTCGCGAGATCTTCGATTGCCTGCCGGTCCGTCGCACGGAACAGCAGCCGCATGGTGACTTCGCGCTCGGCAGTGCGCAGCTCACGCAGCCGATCGCCGCGCATTGCAGCCGCGACCGTGGCTGCGATCATCTCGGAGGTGACGTTCAGTTGAGCGGCCCGGTCGCGATCGACGACGATGTGCACCTGCTCGTCGCCGCTGCGCGCCTCGGAGTGCACGCCTTCGAGGCCCGGCAACGCGGCGAGCTGGCGAGAAACTTCGAACGACAGATCATAGAGACGCTCGGTCGAGTCGCCGGAAAGCTGCAGGCTGAAGCCTTTGCCGGGGCCGCCCTGGTCGAACTGGAAGCTCGGCTCGCCGATCAGGATCTCCGGCATCTCGTCAGCCACCCACTGCATCACGTCCTTCGATCGCACGTGCGCCACACCCCTCGGTGTCAGTTGCAGCAGCGTCTGCGCGCTCACCGTGTCGTATCGCGAATAGACGCTCTGGATGTCGAAGCGCTCGCGGTTGGCGAGGAGGAACGCTTCGATACGGTTCACGGCCTGTTCGACCTGAGCGAGCGGATGAGTGCCATTGATGTGATAGTCGAGGAACAGACCGCGCCCCGCGTCCTGCGGGAACGGATCGACCTTCAGCGCCTTGGTGGCGAACAGCGCGGCCGGCGAGGCGATGATCACGATCAGCGCCAGTCCGGTCTTGACCGGGTTGGCGAGTACCCATTGCAAGGCCGCTGCGTAACGGTCCTGCAGGCGGCCGAGGAACGAGCCGCGGGCGATCGCCAGCGGCGCGCTGATGCGGGCGCTCAGCATCGGAATGATCGTCTGCGCGACCAGGAGCGAGGCGATCATCGCGATCACGATCGGGATCGCGACGTGCTTCATCAGGATCGTGATCTCGCTGGGCGAGCCGAACACCAGCGGCACGAACACGATGATCGTGGCGAGCGTGCCGGCGAGCGTGGCGACGCCGACCTCCCGCACGCCGCGCAGCGTTGCGCCGCGCGGGTCGGATGGATCCACTTGCCGATGCCGGAACACGCTTTCGGTGATCACGACGGCGTTGTCGACCAGCATGCCGATCGCCAGCATCATGCCCATCATCGAGAAGATGTTGAGAGTCAGCCCGAGGAAGTACAGCGCAGCGAGCGTGATCAGCAGCGAGCCGGGCACGGCAAGCGCAACGATCGCCGTCATGGGCCAGTCGCGCAGGAAAAAGAACAACACGCCGATCGCGAGCACCAGGCCGATCAGGCCGGCGTCGCGCAGATCGCCGAGCGAATTGCGAATACTTTCGGCCTGGTTGCCGATCACGATGATGCTGATGCCCTGCAGCTGCGGCAGCGTCTTGGCACGCTCGATCTCCTTGAGCACTGCGTCGACGGTTTCGACGACGTTCGCCTGCGTCGTCTTGAACACATCCAGACCGACGGCCGGGCGGCTGTCGAGATGCCGGCCGATCTCCAGCTCGGGCGCGATCAGCGCGACATCGGCGATGTCGGACAGCCGCACAGCATTGGTGACCCGCAGGTTGCGAATGTCGTCGAGCGAGCGGAACTCGCCGATCGGACGGATGCTGAAGCGCTGGGCCTGCTCGGTGATCTCGCCCGCGCTCACCGAGAAGTTGCTCTTCTGCAGGAGCGTCGCGAGCTGCTGCACGTCGATGCTGTGTGCGGCCATGCGCCCGGCGTTGATCAGGATGCGAACCTCGCGCGCTGCGACGCCTTGCAGCTCGACGCGCGCCACACCGGGCACGCGCTCCAGCGGCCGCTTGAGGTAGCGCTCGAGCGAGTCGTATTGATCGGTCAGATCCTGGTCGGCGGAGATACGCACGACCACGACCGGCTGGTCGGAAGCGTTGAACGAGAAGGCGAGAATGCGATCGGCGCCGGCGGGCAGCTCGGAGCGGATCGCGTCCAGCTTCGTGCGCACATCGAATGCCGCTGCGTCGATGTCGCGCCCCCAGTCGAACTGGATCTGGAAGGTCGCCTGCTCGGCTTCGGAGCGGGAGCGCAGCTCTTCGATGCCCGCGAGCGTCGAGAGCGCTTCCTCGACCGGCCGCGTGATCAGCTGCTCGACTTCCTCGGGCGTGGAGCCGGGGTAGGGGATGATCACCTGCATGCCGGGGAACGTGACATCCGGAAATTCTTCGAGTCGCAGCAGGTGCAGGGACATCATGCCGACGACGATGAGCGCGATGAACGTCATCGCGGTCGTCACCGGGCGCTTCAGGGCTGTGCTCGTGTGGAGCATGCGTCAGCCTGCAGTCGAGACCGGCGCCGGCGCGGCAGCCGGTGCATAGACCTTGCGGTCCATCACCGAGTAGACGACCGGAATGACGAGCAAGGTCAGGAAGGTCGTGAGCGTCACACCGCCGATCACGGTGATCGCCATCGGCGCGCGCAGCTCGGCGCCTTCGCCGACGCCGATCGCCATCGGCACCAGGCCGAGGATGGTCGTCAGCTTCGTGATCAGGATCGGGCGCAGTCGTGCACGACCGGCGGCGACGATCGCCTCGACTTTGTCCAGCCCGCGGGCGCGAGCCTGGTTCACGGCGTCGATCAGCACGATCGATTGGTTCACGACAATGCCGGCGAGCATGATCAGGCCGATGTACGCGACGACGTTGACCGTCGTGCCGGTGAGCCACAGCGCCCACACGGCGCCGATCACCGCGAGCGGAATGGTGAGCAGGATGACGAAGGGATGGACCAGCGACTCGAACTGCGAGGCCATGACGAGATAGACGAGGAACACCGCGAGGATCAGCGTGAGCTGGAGCGAGGCGAAAGAGTCGCGCATCTCTTCGCTCTGGCCGGAGATGTACGCGCTCACGCCGGCGGGCAGCGTGGTCGCCTGCAGGATGCGCTGCACCTCTGCGACGCCGGTGCCGAGGTCGGCTCCGACGACGTCGGCCGAGACAATCGCGACGCGCTCCTGGCCGATGCGGCGAATTTCCGCCGGGCCGCTGGCGAGCGTGACGTTTGCGACGGCAGCGAGCGGCACGGGACGCTCGCTGCCGGGATTGACGATCAGCCGCCGGATCTCCTCTATGGACGCCGAGTGTGTGTCCACGCTGCGGACGAGCACGTCGATCTTCTTGTCGTTCAGCCGATAGCGCGTCGCGACTTCGCCGCGCACGCTCTGCACGACGCGATCGGCGATGTCGCGCACCGCCAGGCCGAGCTGCGTCGCGCGCTCCTGGTCGAACACTATCTGGATTTCGGGATTGCCGGCCTCGACCGTCGAGCGCACGTCGCGGAACATTTGCGTGGCGAGCATGCGCGTGTGCACGGCTTCGGCGGCCTGCCCGAGTCGCTCCAGGTCGTAGCCGGTGATCACGACTTCGAGCGGCGTCGACAGCGCGAACAGGCTGGGACGGCTGAACTGGTGCTGGACGCCGGGCATCTGCTGCAGGGACTTGCGCAATTGATCGATCGCGTGCTCCTCATCCTCGCGAGTGGCGCCGTGGCCGAGCGTGACGCTCACGCGGCCCGTGTTCTCGCCGGCATCCACGGGATTGGCATCGAGGCGGTTGCCGGTGCCCGCGACCGCGTAGGAGAGGGCGAGATTCGGCAGTTGCTCGCTCGACATCTGGACGCGTGAGACGGCCTGGTCGGTCACTTCCAGCGGCGTACCGGCCGCCAGGCGCAGGTCGATATTGAATTCTCCCTGCGAGATCTGCGGGACCAGCTCGCTGCCGAGCTGCGGCACGAGCAGCATCGTGACGAGGAACAGGCCGAGTGCGCCGCCGAGCACCTTGATTCGATGCTCGAGTGCCCAGCGGATCGCGGGCGGATACACGCGTTCGCAGAATAGATACAACGACTGCGTAGCGTTCACTGCGGGCCGCAGCAGCCGCTCCAGCGTTTGTGAGATGAGCCCGGCAACGCGTCGGATTGCCGCGAATGCCGAAGACAGCGCACGGGAAATCCGCCCGAGAGGCTTCGAGGCCACACCGGTTTCGTCGCCTTGCTGTTCGGAGTCACCGCCCGCTGCCAGCATGGGTACGAGCGTGAGCGCCACAGCGAGCGACAACAGGAGCGAGTACGTGACCGTCAAGGCCTGGTCCTTGAACAGCTGCCCGGCGATGCCCGAGATGAACACCATCGGAAAGAACACTGCGACGGACGTCAGGGTCGCCGCAGTGACCGCCGTAGAAACCTCACGGGTTCCGAGCTGCGCCGCTTCGGCCCGCGAGTGGCCGTGTTCGCGCTTACGTACGATCGCTTCGAGCACCACAACCGCGTTGTCGACCAGCATGCCGACCGCCAGCGCCAGGCCGCCGAGCGACATGATGTTCAGCGACAGGTCGGACATGTACATCAGCATGAACGTGCCGACGACCGAAACCGGAATTGCGACACTAGTGATGAACGTCGTGCGCGCGTCGCGCAGGAACAAGTAGAGAACGACGATCGCAAGCAGGCCGCCCAGCACCGCCGCGAACTTGACCTCGCCGATCGCCGCGCCGATAAAGCGCGACTGGTCGTACACGGTGACGATTTCCGCCTGCGGCGGAAATGCCTTCTCGATCTGAGTCAGCTTGCTGCGGATGCCGCTCGCCAGCTGCACCGTATTCGCGTCGCCTTCCTTGTAGACCGCGAGCTCAATGCACTCGCGGCCGTTGACGCGCGTGATGGCCTCGCGGTCCTTGTGACCGTGCGTGACCTGGGCGACGTCGCGCAGATAGACCGGGCGGGCGCCGACGGTCGCGATGATGGCGTTTGCCATCGCGTCGATCGACTGGAACTCGTTCAGCGTGCGCACCAGGAAGCGCTGCGTGCCTTGCTCGAGCCGTCCGCCCGAGAGGTTGACGTTCTCGGCGCGCACGCGGCGCGTGACCGCGTCGATCGACAGGCCGAGCTGCGCCAGCTTCTGCTGATCGACGTGAATCTGGATCTCGTCCTCGTAGCCGCCGCTGACCTTGACCGCAGCCGAGCCTTCGACGGACTCCAGCTCGGGCTTGAGCCGGTCTTCGGCGAACCGGCGCAGGTCGCGCAGGCGTGCCTGCGCGGCGTCGGCGGTGCTCGTGTTCGCCTTGTCGGCCAGTGCGAGCCGCATCACCGGCTCGCTCGCGGGATCGAAGCGCAGCAGCAGAGGTCGCTTCGCTTCGAGCGGCAGCTGCAACAGGTCGAGCTTCTCGCGCACGTCGATGCCGGCGAGATCCATGTCCGTGCCCCAGGCGAACTCGAGCGTCACGTCCGATTGCCCGGAGCGCGACACCGAGCGCACATGGCGCACGTTGCGGATGATGCCGACGGCCTCTTCCACCGGCCGCGTGATCAGGTTTTCGACCTCGAGCGGCGCCGAGCCCGGAAGCTCGGTGCGGATCGTCAGCGTCGGGTAGGAGAGGTCGGGCAGCAGGTCGACCTTCAGCCGCAGCAGCGAGACGACGCCGAACAGCAGCAGCGCCACCGTCAGCATCAGGATCGTCACGCGCCGCCGGATCGCGAACTCAACGATGTTCATCGGGCTCCCCGTAGGTCGGGCTTCGGCCCGACAAGCGGCTTCAGCTCGCTTCTGGCTAGCGTTCGGCGACGGCCGCGCGTCCCGACTCCTCGATCAAACGGATCGAGCTGCCGGACTTCAGGCCGTTCTGGCCCACGACGACGATGCGCTCGTCGCCGGTCAGGCCTTCGACGACTTCGATGAGCCCGGCGTTCGTCAGGCCTGTCTTGATGCTGCGCTGCTCGGCCTTGTCGCCGTTCGCGACGAACACGGTCGGCGCGCCTTCCGCCTCGACAATGGCGCCGCGTGGGATGCGCAGCGCCGCGGTGCGGCGCTCCAGCACGATGCCGACGCGCGCGAACATTCCGGGCTTGAGCTGGTGCCGCGGATCGAGAACCTCGATCGTCGCCTTGAAGGTGCCGGTCGCGGGATCGAGCGTCGGGCTGATGCGCTGGACCCGGCCGGCGAAGTTCGTCCCGGCAAGCGCGTCGACGACGATCGTCGCGGCCTGCTCGGAACGCAGCTTGGCGAACTCGCGCTCCGGCACGTGCACCTCGGCGATGAGCGGGTCGAGGTCCGTGACCTGGAAAGTGCGATCGTTGACGTTGATGGTGTTGCCGACCTTGATGTGGCGTGCAGAGACGACGCCAGCGATCGGCGCGCGGATCTCTGTGTAGCCGAGGTTCAGCTGCGCGAGGTCGCGCGCAGCTCTCAGCCACTCCATCTCGGAGCGGGCATTGTCGACGGCGGAGGCGGAGACGAGCTTGCGGCTGAGCAGCTCGACCGTGCGCTGGTACTCGCGTTCGAGCTTGCGCAGGTTGACTTCGGTCTGCTGCAACTCGAAACGCAGGCGATCGCCGTCGAGGCGCGCGAGAACCTGGCCCGCTTTCACGAGGTCGCCTTCCTCGACGAGGATCTCGCGGACCTCACCGCCGACCTTGGCGACGACGGTAGCTTCCTGATCCGCCTGCAGCGGCGCTGTGCCCGCGTAAACGGAGAGCATCTCGCCGCGCGAAGGCCGATCGACCTGGACCGGAATCGCGGCTGTAGCGGTGTCTGCTGCGTCCTTGGCGGCACCCTTGCCGCAGCCGTTCAGACCCAGCGCGAATACTCCGATCAGCACCGAAATGGTCGCCAACCGCCCCAAAGAGCGCGACAACCGCGGTGAACTCGTTATGTTGAACATGGACTCGCCAGGCCAGGTACGTGCAGCAATCCCGCTGCGAGGTGGCCGCATAGTAGGAGTGTTTGGTGTTGTAGTCAACTACAACACCAGCTCATCCTGAGCTCAGCCGCCCTGAACGGGCGGCTCAGGACCGTTCAGTTGGGCGTTGCCGGCCTTTCCGCATCCGACTTCAGCCGCGTGAGGAACACGCCCTTCATGCCGCTGAGGTCGGCCGCGATCTCCGTCGTCTCCGAAAGCACGGCGTCAGGAGGCTCGGCGCCATTGAGATCGGTAAGGGTTGCCAAAGGTTTCAGACCCCGCGCGGCGCGGCGCTCGTTTTCGCGAGCCATGCGCTCCTTCTCCATCTGCTCGCGCTCGGCAACCCGGGTCTTGAGATTGAGCGACAGCTTCTTCTGCGTGCGCACCTTCTCGAACGAGTCGAGATCGGCCAGCAGCAGGCGGAAGTCCGGATCGCTCGCGATGCGCTCTTCATGCGAGTGCTCGAGCGCCGGGACTGCCTGGCTGAGCTGCGACTCGTGGCCGAACTCGACCGGGCGGATGCGATCCCAGGGCAGGGCGCTTTCGCGCGTGCTCTCGCCGACTTCCTCGGTGCTGATCGCCGTCGGCATGGAGATGTCGGGCTGCACGCCGCGGTGCTGCGTGCTCTCGCCCGTGACGCGATAGTACTTGCCGATGGTGACGGTCAGCTGACCGAAGCCCGGATCGGGGCCGAGCGCATAACGATCCAGCGGGTACAGGTTCTGCACCGAGCCTTTGCCGTAGGTCTGCTGTCCGACGATGACGCCGCGGCCGTAATCCTGGATCGCTCCAGCGAAGATCTCCGACGCGGAGGCGCTGAAGCGGTCGACCAGCACGATCAGCGGACCGTCCCAGGCAGTGGTGGGTTCGGGATCATCGAGCACCTCGACGCGGCCGCCGGTCTCGCGCAGCTGCACGATCGGTCCGCCCGGAATGAACAGGCCCGACAACGCGGTGGCCTCGGTGAGATGGCCGCCGCCGTTGCCGCGCAGATCCATGATCAGCGACTCGATGTGATCTTTCTCTTTCAGCTCTTCGATGAGCTTGCGCACGTCGCGCGTGGTGCTGCGGTAGTCCTTGGCGCCGGACGTTTTCGCCTCGAAGTCCTGGTAGAAGCTCGGCACGTTGATGATGCCGATGGCCACTTCGTGGTCGCCGCGTTTCACCTTGCGCACTTCTTTCTGCGCCGCCTGCGCTTCCAGCGTGACCTTGCTGCGCGTCAGCGCGAGCTCGGTTTCCTGCGAGCCCGGCGCAGCGCCGGCAGGCAGGATCTGCAGCCGCACCGTCGTGCCGACTTTGCCGCGGATGATCTGCACGACGTCGTCGAGACGCCAGCCGACTACGTCGACGAACTTGCCGCTCTTGCCTTCGCCGACCGCGAGGATGCGGTCATTGGCCTTGAGCGAGCCGTCGACCGCCGCGGCGCCGCCGGGCAGGATGTTCAGCACGGTGACGTAGTCGTCGACGAGGTTCAGCGAGGCACCGATACCCTCGTACGACAGGCTCATCTGAATGCGGTATTCCTCGGAGTTGCGCGGCGAGAAGTAGCTGGAATGCGGATCGAACACGTGCGCGAACGCGTTCATGAACACTTCGAAGATGTCGTCGCTCGTGACCTGCTCGGTGCGCTTCAGCACGCGCTCGTAGCGCTTCTGCAGGATGTCGCGCGCTTCCGGCCACGTCTTCTCGGTCAGCATCAGCGACACCGCGTCGTTCTTGACTCGCTTGCGCCAGATCTCGTTCAGCTCGTCGGACGTCTTGGCCCACGGCGCCTTGGCGCGGTCGAACTCGAATGATTCGTCGACGGTGAAATCGGGCTCGGTCTTCAGCAGCTGCAGGGCGTACTCGACGCGCTCGCGATTGCGCACCTGGAAGCGGTTGAACATCGTGAACACGGGCTCGAGCTGACCGGAGACCACGGCGTCGTCGAGCTGATAGCGGAAGCGCTCGAAGTCGGCGATGTCGCTGGCGAGGAAGTAGCTGCGCGCGCCGTCGAGTTGCTCGATGAAGCGGTCCAGCACCAGCGCGGAGACGGGATCGTTGATCGGCGACTGGCGGTAGTGCGAGCGCTCGATCACGTTGCTGACTAGCTTGCTGACGCGTCGCTGGCGCTCGGTGGGGGAGAGGTCCTGGGTATCAGCAGTCGCAACTGCCTTCGCGACCGGCGCCTGCGCCGTTCCAGCGAGCAGACCGCAGACGACCACCAGGGCCGGCAGACTGAACAGGAGCGTTGCACGACGGGAGCGGGCCGGCCGGTGGGCGGGTTCCGCCAAGGGAGACTGATGCGGCGACTGATACACTGGTTCACATCCTCATCTGCCGGGTCGGTAGCACCGATATACAGATTTCGGCGCACACCGACAGGTTCCCGAATTCACTTTCGAACCGATCTATGGGCAAGGCTAGAGACACGCCGGACTTGGATCAAGTACGCCTAGGTCGTACAGCTGGAGGCAGGTCTGCGTCGCGGTCCGCTCGCCGGAGCCAAGCATGCGCCCGCTCGCCGTCCTGAACGCAATCGTCTTTGGTTCGGCCGCGGCCATCACGTTCGGCCTGGCCGGCGTCCTGGTGATCTTCCTGATTTTGCAGGGACAGTATCCCGAGATGCGCGAGGAATTTCCTGTCCTGGTTCGCAGCAGCGCCCTGTTCGCACTATTGGCCGGCGTTTCAGGCGCCAGCCTCCTGGGCATGCTCAAGGGCAGGCGGTGGCGCTGGATGGCGCACGCCGCCATGTGGCTGGTAGTCGCGGGCATAACAGCTTTGTACTGGCCGCAATGAGTGCGGGGACATGGGGGAAACCCCCAAAACCCCATGCGACCGCCGGCTAACGTCGGATCGCTGTCAGCGCTTGCTGACCCGTTCCCAGGCGTTGCGCTTCTCGAAGGAACCGCTGTTGTATGGATCGAAGCCCTTGCCGGGCCGACCCTTTTTCTTGGGGGCTACTGTCGCGGCGGACTGCTCAGGAGGCCGACTCGCAGGCGGCGCGAAGCGTGCCGGCTCGTCTGTGTCTTCGACCTCGTTGCGCCCGCCAAACCATTTGGCGAACCACATGACCTAACTTCCCGAAAAGTAACCAAATCAACAGGATCGTTTCTTCTTGTGAGCTGCAGGATTACACGCGCGCGTGCGCGGGAAAACACCCGCGTGCGGGAATTGTGAGGACACTCACATTCCGCGCCGGCCGCTCGTGCTTTGGCAGTCAGTCGCTGCTGACCCGGGGCTCCACACGCCTGTTTTCCTCGGTGCTGCGGCGATGCGGTGGAGGTGGGCGCTGTTCTTCAGCGTCGCGAGGTTCTTCCGCTGCTCGGCCGGTGCCCGCGAATATCAGGCGCAGGAGCGAGATCAGCACCAGCGGGCTCAGAGCGATCGCCCAGGCGCGCGCCGACGGCTCGGCAAGATCGCCGAAGAAATCGCCATAGAAACGGCCGAGACGGCCACTGTCGCCATACGGTCCGAGCAGCGCACCGCCGACTACGAAAATCGTCGCAGGCACGACCAACAGTCCGACTGCAAGCCAGATGCTCGCGAAGATCAGCTCGAAGCGCGCGCGACGGCGATAGCGACTGCCGGCAACGACAACGTCGGCATCCGTGTCAGCGGCGGGTGGCTCGGCAGCGGGTCGATTCATGAATTGAGGATATCATCGCGCAGCACCCGAACGAGGACCCGGAGCACAGATGACAGCAGCGCCTGACGCACCAGCTCCGACGCGCACGGCAGTGATCGGCGTGGGCTACCTGGGACGCTTTCACGCACAGAAGTATGCGCAGCTCGCGCAGTCGAAGCTGGTCGCGGTCGTCGATGCGAATGCCGAGGCCGCGGCGAAGGTAGCAGCGGAGCTGAGCGTGCCGGCCGTGAACGATTTCCGCGAGATCCTCGACAGGGTGGACGCGGTGAGTCTTGCGGTGCCTACGCCACTGCATCATCCGATCGGCCGCGCGTTGCTGGAGCGCGGCATCCACGTGCTGGTCGAAAAGCCGATCGCAACGACCGTGGCGGAAGCGCGCGAGCTCGTCGACGCTGCACGCGCGAACAGCTGCACGTTGCAGGTCGGCCATCTGGAGCGCTTCAATCCTGCGATCCTCGCTGCCGCCGGCCGGTTGAAGCAGCTGCGGTTCGTCGAATCGCATCGGCTCGCGCCGTTTAAGTTGCGCGGCACCGACGTGAGCGTCGTGCTGGACCTGATGATCCATGACATCGACCTGATCCAGGAGCTCGTCGGTGCGCCGATCGAGAGCATCGACGCCGTCGGCGCGAGCGTGTTTTCCGGCGAGATCGACATCGTCAACGCGCGCATCCGTTTTCAGGGCGGCTGCGTCGCCAACACGACAGCGAGCCGCATCAGCATGAAGCAGGAGCGCAAGCTGCGCATCTTCCAGGACGACGCCTATCTGTCGATCGACCTGCAGCAGAAGGTCCTGACCGTGATCCGCAAGAAGGACGCGGCGCCGGTGGAATCGCCGGCCCAGGTGTCGATCGAGGAAGACTCGTTCGAGCAGGGCGACGCGCTACTGGCCGAGATCGAGGCGTTCCTGCGCTCGGTGCGCGACGGCAGTCCGCCCGTCGTGAGCGGCGAGGACGGCCTGCGCGCGCTCGAGACGGCGATGCAGATCACTCGTCTCGTGCAGCAGACGGCACAACGGTAGGCTTCGAGAGTTGCTCGCGCTCCAGCGAGCGTAGCGGGCGTCCGGCGACGTCGTGCGCCACCTCTTGCAGACGCACCAGGCTGACCGTGCCGCGTTCGCTCGCAAGCTTGCGGGCGACATCATCGAGGCTTGCCTTGCCGGCAGTGGCACTGCGGATCTCGGCATCGGCGGCATGCATCGCGATCACGGCGCGCGCGGTCGTGGCGCCGGTGGAATTCTTGGCGAACAAGGTGGTCGAGCGCTTGGCCCACAGTCCCAGCCGGTGCAGCGCCTCCTTGTACCGCTGCGTGCTGATACTGCCCGAGCGGCGCAGCGTTTCGAGCGAGTAGTACTCCGCGAGTCCCTCGACGATCCAGTCGCTTTCCTGGTCGCCGCGGATGCCGAGCGCGATGTGTCCCAGCTCGTGCAGCAGCGTGCTGGTGCGGTTCTCGCTGATCAGCGGGCGCTCCGAATGCAGGAACATCGATGCAGGACCCGACAGACCGCCGCGCCACATCGGGTCGCCGGCCGAGATGATCAACAGCCGCGGCGGCAGCTGCGGAAACACTTCGTGCATCCGCGGCAGCGTGAACTTCAGGAAGGTGAGCATGTCCTGGCGACGCGCGCTGTCGCCCGTCGGCGCCGCGACCACGACGCGCACGTCGGCAATCTTTTCGTTGCGGCTGCCGATCTTGCCGGCGAGCAGCCAGCCTTCCGGCTGATCGAAACGCCGCTCGGGGTCGTCGAACGTGTAGCGCAGCTCCCCGACCGAGCCGTACGGCGTCGCCACGGCCCAGCCCTGCGGCAATTCGAATTCGAGCATCGCGCGTGAGTGCAGGCTGCGACGCGCCGTGACGCTCGCGCGCGGCACCATCTTCTCAGCGCGCAAGATCGCCCAGTCCGCGGTCATGCGCGAATCGAAGTGTTGCGGTGAACGCTCGTGATCGACGACGAACTGGTAATGCAGGCTCGCAGCGTGGCCATGCGGCTGCCAGGTCACGTGCGACGGCTCGATCTGCAGCGGATCGCTCGACGTGAATTTCTTGTGCCGCCGCGAATCGACGTGCAGCACGACACGGCTCGGCAGACGATTGCCGCTCAAAGCGATCTCGACATCGACGACGCCGGCCTCGGGGCGGAAGTGCGCCCGATAAGCGACGTCGTAGTACTTCGGCGTGGCGGCAGCGGCAGTCCCGGACATCATCAGCGCGGGCATCAGCAGGAGCAGGGGAACAAGGCGCGGAGCAGGCATCGTTGCGCCAGTCTACCCGTGCGGCGCCGCAGTCTCGAATGACGTCCTTGAAATGCAGGCCGCCCGCCCTATGTATCGGCTACAAGTTTCACATTCATGGAGACAGGACCTATGACACTCATTCGTTACGAGCCGTGGAGCGTGCTGAACCAGCTGCACGGGCAGATCAATCGTCTGTTCGACGGCGAGCTCGAGCGTGATGCGGCCACTTCGGCGGCGACTGCCGACTGGACGCCCCGGGCGGACATCGAGGAATTCGCGGACCGCTTCGTCCTGAAGCTGGACGTGCCCGGCGTCGACCTGGCAGCGATCGAGATCACGCTGGACAAGGGCGTGCTGTCGCTGAGCGGCGAGCGCGTCAAGGACGTCACCGGCAAGGACGTGCAGCGCAGCCGCGTAGAGCGCCCGCATGGTCGCTTCCATCGCCGCTTCACGCTGCCCGACACCGTAGACGCAGCGGGCGTGCATGCGACCGGCCGCAACGGCATCGTCGAAGTGACGATTCCCAAGCAGCCGAAGGCTCAGCCGCGCCGCATCCAGGTCGCAACGGCCTGACGACGGTGAAGTAGCGCACTGAACGGGCCAGACGGCCGTGCCGTCTGGCCCGTTTTCGTTTACGATGCGCGCCGTTCCACGCGAGGCTTCACGGAGACTCAATGACGATTCCGGCTGGCGCCCGGCTGCGGGCGGCCGTGGCAGAAGAGCGACCGCTGCAGGTCGTCGGTGTAATCAATGCCTACTGCGCCCTGCTGGCGCAGCGCGCCGGGTTTCGCGCTCTGTACCTGTCCGGCGCCGGTGTGGCGAACGCTTCATTCGGTCTTCCCGATCTCGGTATCACCAGTCTCAACGACGTCTGCGAGGACGTCCGACGCATCGCGGGCGGGACCGAGCTGCCGCTGCTGGTCGATGCCGACACGGGCTGGGGCGCCGCCTTCAACATCGCCCGCACGACACGCGAGCTGAGTCGCGCCGGCGCCGGCGGCATGCATCTCGAGGACCAGGTCCAGGCGAAGCGCTGCGGCCATCGTCCTGGCAAAGCGCTGGTCGGCGCAGCCGAGATGGCCGACCGCATCAAGGCCGCCGTCGACGGACGCGATGACGACTCGTTCGTCATCATGGCGCGTACCGATGCGCACGCGGTGGAAGGGCAGGCCGCCGCGATCGAGCGCGCCCAGCGCTACGTCGAAGCCGGCGCCGACATGATCTTCGCCGAGGCGCTGGCGACGCTCGATGAGTACCGCCAGTTCACGAGCGTCGTCCAGGCGCCGGTGCTCGCCAACATCACCGAGTTCGGCAAGACGCCGCTGTTCACCGTTCCGGAGCTCGCCGCGGTTGGCGTCGGTCTCGTGCTGTACCCGCTGTCCGCGTTCCGCGCGATGAGCCGCGCGGCGGAGAAGGTCTACGCCGCAATTCGCACGCAGGGCACGCAAAAGAGTGCGATCGACGCGATGCAGACTCGCGCCGAGCTCTACGAAGTGCTCGGCTATCACGAGTACGAGCAAAAGCTCGACGACCTGTTCGGAAGGCAATCCCAGTCATGAATGAAGCATCTCCCGGCTTCAAGCCGAAGAAGTCGGTCGCGCTGTCCGGCGTGGTCGCGGGCAACACGGCGCTGTGCACCGTCGGCCGCACGGGCAACGACCTGCACTACCGCGGCTACGACATCCTCGACGTCGCGGCGAGCTGCGAGTTCGAGGAGATCGCCCACCTGCTGATTCACGGCAAGCTGCCGAACCACTCGGAGCTGGCGTCGTACAAGGCGAAGCTGGTGCGGCTGCGCACGTTGCCGGCCGCGGTGCGCGGGGTTCTGGAGGAACTGCCCGCGGCGAGCCACCCGATGGACGTGATGCGCTCCGCCGTTTCCGCGCTCGGTTGTACGCTGCCGGAGAAGGATGACCACAGTCCCGCCGGCGCGCGCGACATCGCGGACCGGCTGATCGCGAGCCTCGGTTCGATGTTGGTGTACTGGTATCACTACAGCCACGCCGGCAAGCGCATCGATGTGGAGAGCGAGGACGATTCGATCGGTGGCCATTTCCTGCACCTGCTGCACGGCGAGAGGCCTTCGCGCGAGTGGGTGCACGCGATGCATACCTCGCTGATCCTGTACGCTGAGCACGAGTTCAATGCCTCGACGTTCACTGCGCGAGTGATCGCCGGCACCGGCGCCGACATGTACTCGGCGATCTGCGGCGCCATCGGCGCGTTGCGCGGGCCGAAGCACGGCGGCGCCAATGAAGTCGCCTTCGAGATCCAGCAGCGCTACGAGACACCTGACGAAGCGGAGCAGGACATTCGCGCCCGCGTTGCCAACAAAGAAGTGATCATCGGCTTCGGACACCCGGTGTACACGCTCTCCGATCCACGCAACGAGGTCATCAAGGACGTCGCGCGGCGCCTCGCGGAAGGCAGCGGTGACACCAAAATGTACTCGATCGCCGAGCGCCTCGAAGGCGTCATGAAGCAGGCGAAGAACATGTTCCCGAACCTCGACTGGTACTCGGCGGTGTCGTATCACCAGATGGGCGTGCCGACCGCGATGTTCACGCCGCTGTTCGTCATCGCACGCACGACCGGCTGGGCGGCGCACGTGATCGAGCAGCGCATCGACGGCAAGATCATCCGGCCCAGCGCCAACTACACCGGGCCTGAGAATCTGCAGTTCGTGCCCCTGGACGAAAGAAAGTGACGCTGCCTATGTCGAGCCACGATTACAAATCCGCCGAACGCCCCGCGCCCGATAAGGTCCTGACCGACATCGCCGACTACGCGCTGTCGTATCGCATCGACAGCAAGGCGGCCTATGAAACCGCCTACTACTGCCTCATGGACACGCTCGCCTGCGGATTCCAGGCGCTGCAGTATCCGGCGTGCACCAAGCTGATGGGCCCGGTCGTTCCCGGCGCGACGTTGCCGGGCGGTGCGCGCGTGCCCGGCACTTCGTACGAGCTCGATCCGGTGCAGGCGGCCTTCAACATCGGCGCGATGATCCGCTGGCTCGACTTCAACGACACCTGGCTCGCCGCGGAGTGGGGCCATCCCTCGGACAACCTGGGTGCGATCCTCGCCGTCGCGGACTACATCTCGCGACGTAATGCGGCGCAGGGCAAGAAGGGCCTGGCCGTGCGCGACGTGCTGACCGCCATGATCAAGGCGCACGAGATCCAGGGTGTCACTGCAATCGAGAACAGCTTCAATCGCGTCGGTCTCGATCATGTGCTGCTGGTGCGCATCGCCTCGACTGCAGTCGCGACTGCGATGCTCGGCGGCACTCGCGATCAGGTGATCAACGCGGTGTCGAACGCGTGGATCGACGGCGGCGCGTTGCGCACCTATCGTCATGCGCCGAACACGGGCTCGCGCAAGAGCTGGGCGGCGGGCGATGCGACCAGTCGTGCCGTCCGTCACGCGCTGATCGCGCTGACCGGAGAGATGGGTTACCCCTCCGCGCTGAGCGCGAAGACCTGGGGGTTCCAGGATGTGCTGTTCAAGGGCAAGCCGCTGACCTACAACCAGGGCTTTGGCAGCTACGTGATGGAGAACGTGCTGTTCAAGATCTCGTATCCGGCGGAGTTCCACGCGCAGACCGCCGTCGAAGCCGCGATGACGCTGCACCCCCAGATCGCCAGCCGCCTCGACGAGATCGAGAAGATCGTGATCGAGACGCAGGAACCGGGCGTGCGCATCATCGACAAGACCGGCAAGCTCGCCAATCCCGCCGACCGCGACCATTGCATCCAGTACATGGTGGCGATCCCGCTGATCTTCGGCCGCCTGACCGCCGCGGACTACGAGGACAGCATCGCCAACGATCCGCGCGTCGACCGGCTGCGCGGCCTGATGCAGGTGCGCGAGAACACGCAATTCACGCAGGAATACTACGCAGCCGACAAGCGCTATATCGGCAATGCCGTGCAGGTATTCTTCCGCGACGGCAGCTCGACGCCGCGGATCGCCGTGGATTACCCGATCGGCCATCGCAAGCGCCGCGCCGAGGGGATGCCGGTGCTGGTGAAGAAGTTCGAGGCGTCGGTCGCCGCGCACTTCACGCCGAAGCAGACCGAGTCGATCAAGGCGCTGTTCGCCGACCGGGCGCGGCTCGAGCAGATGCCGGTGCAGGAATTCGTCGCGGGGCTCGTGAAGAACTAACAAGAAGCCCGCTGGGGGTTGGTGGGGGATGTCGGCAACGTTTCGTACGTTGGTGGTCGGCGCGAGCGCCGCAAGCCGCAATCTGCTGGCGCGTCTCATCGAAGGCTCCGATATCGTCGTCGACGACGACGTCACGCCCGAGCAAGTCGTAGCGAGCGTCGCGCGGCGGGCGCCGGATCTGTTCGTGATCGACGCCGAGCATGACTCGCAGACGCTGACGATGATCTGCAGCCTGCTGAAGGCGAATCCGGCAACCGTGCTGCTGCCGCTGCTCGCGATCGCAAGGTCGGCAAAGCAGCGGCTCGCGGCCTTCGAGGCAGGAGTCGACGACTTCCTGACGCATGCAGTGCGACGCGATGAATTCCTGGTACGCGCCCACGCGCTGCTGCGAGTCAGTGCGGCGCGTCGGCAGCTTGCGGCGGAGCAGCTGTCACAGGAAGTCCAGCAGCGCGAGCTGATCCGTGCGGCGTTCCGTCGCTACATCTCGCCCAAGCTCGCCGACAAGATCCTGTCCGATCCGCAGCTGCGCGACCTCACGTTCGTACAGTCCCAGGTACGCACGCGTGCAGCGGTGATGTTTGCGGACATGCGAGGGTTCACTGCCATTTCCGAGAAGCTGAATCCGGTCGAAGTCGTCGCGCTGCTCAACGAGTTCTTCGCGCTGCTGACCGAGATCACGTTCGAGTACGACGGCACGGTGTTCAGCATGGCGGGCGACGGTCTCATGGTCGGCTTCGGCGTGCCGATCGAGCAGGAAGACGGCAGCGCCCGCGCGATCGCTGCTGCCCGCTGCATGCTCGACCGGTTCGCGGATCTGGCAGAGCAGTGGCGCGAGCGCTACCAGGTCGAGACTGGACTTGGCATCGGTATCAACGTCGGCGAAGTGATCGCCGGCAACGTGGGCTCGGCGGCGTACATGAACTACACGATCATCGGCGACACCGTGAACGTCGCCTCACGCCTCGGTCAGCGCGCGCGGGCAGGGGAGATGCTGTTCTCCGATGCGGTCAAGCATTCGCTCGACGAGCACGGCGTGAGCATCGGGGCACTGCCGCTGCCCGCGCTGGTGCTGCGGGGGCGTTCGATGCCAATCGACATTTTCTGCGTGCCGTCCGTCACCCGTCTCGACTTCCGGCCCGCCTGACGCTACATTCGGACCATGTCTTCCTTGCGCGCACGTCAATTCGCTTTTCGATTTACCGGCCCCGGCCTGTTCCAGGCGTCGGGCGTCGCGATCGTGCGCTAGAAAAGTCTCTCCGTTTTCTGCAACTCGCGTAGTCCAGACCGCCTGAACCGGTCCGGGGGTTCGCTTTCGTCCGCCGCATTCGCGGCGCCCTGAACCGGACTCTTATTGCCTCCTTGGCAGGTGTCGAAATGGCTACGCAACTCATCGATTCACAAACCTACGGTCGCCTGCTGGCGCTGCGCGACCTGACCGATGCTGCTCTCGGTCCGCACGCCATGCAGCTTCTCGTTCAGCACGCGCTCGATGCCCTGCGGGCGGCGTGGAAGTGTCCCGTGGTCGTGCATCGCGCGCCGGCGCTGGTTCCAGTCACTGACAACTACGATGATCTGGGTTATCCGCCGGATGGCGCAGCTCGCGATGCGCGCTACACGCGCTACCTGACGCCGGAGCTGCTGCTGCGTACGCAGACCTCGGCGATGATCCCGCAAGCGCTGCGCGTGACCGCGCCTGCATGCTACGAGGACGTGCTGCTCGCGTGTCCCGGCCTGACCTACCGGCGCGATTCGATCGATCGGCTGCACGTCGGCGAGCCGCATCAGCTCGAGCTATGGCGCATCACGCGACGCTCGCTCACGCGCGACGACCTGGTCGCGATGATCGAGACGGTCGCCGCGGCGATGCTGCCCGGCGTGCCGCTGCGACTCGAGCCGGCAATGCATCCCTACACGCTCGGGGGGCTCGAGGTGCACGGCAACGTCCAGGGCCGTTGGGTCGAGATCCTGGAATGTGGTCTCGCGCATCCCTCGCTGCTCGCCGCCGCGGGGCTCGCGCAGTGCTCGGGGTTGGCGATGGGCATCGGCCTCGATCGGATGCTGATGCTGCGTAAAGGCATCGACGACATTCGCGCGTTGCGCTCGACCGACGCGCGCATCCTGGCGCAGATGCTCGACCTGCAGCCGTATCGCCCGGTGTCCTCGCAACCGCCGATCTATCGCGATCTGTCCGTCGCGGTCGCGGAGGAGGCGAGTGCGGAAGAACTCGGCGACCAGGTCCGCTCCAGCCTCACGGCGGCCAGCGGCAGCATCGAATCGGTCGAAGTGCTTGCCGAAACGTCGTATCTCGACCTGTCGCTGGCCGCGCGCCGCCGGCTCGGCATCTCGCCGCGCCAGAAGAACGTGCTGCTGCGTCTGGTCATCCGCGACCTCGAGCGCACTCTGACCGCGGCGGAGGCGAACGAGGTGCGCGACGCCGTCTACGACGTGCTGCACCAGGGCAGCGTCAAGACGTGGGCGTCGAAGGAGATGCAGCTATGACGCGTACGGGCGGATGAGCTTCAGGTCGTGGACGAAGCGCTCGTAGGCTGCGGCGCGGTCCTCGTCCGGCACGCGCAGCAGAAACGAAGGATGGACGGTTACCAGCACGTCGGCTGCGAGGGCCGTCTTGGCCTGCGCGCCCGGGATGACATGGCCGCGATTCTTTTCGACCGCGGTGGCGCGTCCGAAGACTGCGCGGGCCGCGGTCGCGCCGAGAGCGACGATGAGTGCGGGGTGGATCAGCTCGATCTCACGCTCGAGCCACTGATGGCACGCGCTGATCTCCAGCTCGTTCGGTTTCTTGTGGATGCGTCGCTTGCCGCGCGGCTCGAACTTGAAGTGCTTGACCGCATTCGTCACGTACGTGGCCTTGCGATCGACGGCGGCGTCGGTCAGCGCGCGATCCAGCAGGCGCCCCGCCGGCCCGACGAACGGCTCGCCGGCACGATCTTCCTGGTCCCCCGGCTGCTCGCCAACCAGCACGATGCGCGCCGCGCGCGGTCCTGCACCGAACACGGTCTGGGTGGCGTTCTTCCACAGTGGGCAGTCGCGACAGTGCGCCGCCTGCTCGCGTACGGCAGCAAGCGACCGGGATGCATTGGTTTTGCTGAGGGCTCGCACCTGTTCGAGCAACGGGTGCGCTGCGGCGGCAGTTCCGGCGCTATTTATTACGTTTGGGTTTCATCTCGCCGTCGCTGTCGTCGATTTCGTAGTCGTCGAAATCCGACAGCTGCTCCGCGGTCTGGCGCTCTTCGCGGATGCGCTCCAGCCGCCGCCACGCGGGCTCGCCCGCCTTCACGACGGTCTTCTTGCGCTTGTCGAGGTCTGCGATGAGGTGATCGACGTCGAGGTCGTCGGAGTCGACGGCGCCGCCATCGTCTTCCTCATCGTCGAACTCTTCGGATTCCGGCTTCTCGCTCATCGCAGCGGTAGCGTGCGCGCCTCGGGCGCGGGTCGCGGGAGTTGGCGACTATATAGAAGGTCGCGTGCCGTACCGCAATAGCGACTTTTGGGCAACGCGCGGCGCTTCAGGCAATGAGTTGATTGAGCTGGAAAATCGGCAGCAGCATCGCGAGCACGATGATCAGCACGAGTCCGCCCATGAAGAGAATCATCAACGGTCCGAGCAGTCCGACTGCGGCGCCGAGGATCGAATCCATCTCGCGCTCCTGGTTCGTCGCGGCGCGATCCAGCATCGTCTCCAGGTCGCCGCTGGTTTCGCCCGACGAAATCAGGTGGATCATCATCGGCGGAAATATCTTCGAGGTGCCGAGCGACTTGCCGATCGGCGCACCTTCGCGCACGCGCGCGGCGGCGTCCTGAACGGCGTCGCGCATCGGCAGGTTCGTCACCACCTCGCCCGCGATGCGCATGGCTTCCAGCACTGGCACGGCGCTGGACGTCAAAGTGGAGAAGGTGCGCGCGAAGCGCGCCGTGTTGTTACCACGGACGACCCTGCCGACCAGCGGCAGGCGCAGCAAGAACGCATCGAAGCGGCGCCGCGCCGCGGGATCGCGCAGCCAGCGGAAGAACGCCACGAACCCAAGAATGAGCAGGACCAGCGTCAGCAGGCCCCAGTGGCGCAGGAAGTCGGAAACGGCGATCAGCCCCTGCGTCAGCAGCGGCAGCTCGGCCTTCGAGTTCTCGAACTGCTTGACGATCTTCGGCACCACGAAAGTCAGCAGCATCGAAACGATTGCGACGCAGACGACGAACAGCAGCACCGGGTAGAGCATCGCGGTCAGCGTGCGGCTGCGCAGCTGCTCGCGGCTTTCGGTGTAGTCGGCGAGCCGCTCCAGCACGGTATCCAGGTGGCCCGACTGTTCGCCCGCGGCGACCGTCGCGCGATACAGCTCGGGGAACACCTTGGGGAAATCCGCCAGGCCGTCGGCCAACGCGTGACCTTCCATGACCTTGGCGCGCACGCCCATCACGATGTTGCGAACGCGCGGCCGCTCGGTCTGCTCCGAGACCGCCTGCAGGGCCTCATCCAGCGGCAGGCCGGAACGCACCAGGGTGGCGATCTGGCGAGTGAGCAACGCGAGGTCCGCGGACGAGATGCCGCGCCGCAGGCTGAACTGTTTGCGATCCCGGCGGCTCTCCGTCTGCAGGACCTCGTTGACCGACACCGGCAACAGGCTCTGATCGCGCAGCATTTGCCGGACCGCGCGCGCGGTGTCGCCTTCGAGAACGCCTTTGCGCTCCCGCCCAGCGGTGTCTACAGCGGTGTATTCGAACGCCCCCAACTATTTCTCCGGTCGAAAGCGGCCGGGGCCCTTTCGACAGTAGTGCGTCAAAAGGCGCGACTTTTGCCGCACTAATCCTCGCGCGTCACGCGCAGCACTTCCTCGATCGTGGTCGTGCCGTTGAGAATCTTCGCACGACCGTCGTCGCGAATGCTCGGCGTCAGCGTGCGCGCATACTTGTCGAGCTCGTGCTCGCCGGCGCCGTCGTGAATCATCGTACGCATCGTGTCGTCGACCAGTACCAGCTCGTAGATGCCGGTGCGGCCCTTGAACCCGAGGTTGGTGTCGGCGCCGGGACGATACAGCGTCGGTGACGGTGTGCTGTCCGGCACATTGAGCAGGCGGCGCTCGTACTCGCCGGCGACGTATGCCTCCTTGCTGTCCTGGTTCAGTACGCGCACCAGACGCTGTGCCAGGACACCGATCAAGCTGGACGACAGCAGGAATGGCTCGACACCCATGTCGCGCAGGCGCGTGACGGCGCCGACGGCTGTGTTCGTGTGCAGGGTCGAGAGCACGAGGTGGCCGGTCAGCGACGCCTGCACGGCGATGTGGGCGGTTTCCAGGTCGCGGATTTCGCCGATCATCACCACGTCCGGGTCCTGGCGGAGGATGGCACGCAGGCCGCGCGCGAACGTCATCTCCACCTTGGTGTTCACCTGGGTCTGGCCGATGCCGTCGATGTAGTACTCGATCGGATCTTCGACCGTCAGGATATTGCGGGTATTGTCGTTGATGCGCTCGAGCGCCGAGTACAGCGTCGTGGTCTTGCCCGAGCCGGTCGGACCGGTGACCAGAATGATGCCGTGCGGCTTGTGGATCAGCTCGTCCATCTGCTTCTGCGTGCGCGGATCCATGCCGAGCGCGCCGAGCTCGAGGCGGCCCGCCTGTTTGTCGAGCAGACGCAGCACCACGCGCTCGCCGTGGCCTGCGGGAATCGTCGACACGCGCACGTCGACCGCGCGACCGGCGACGCGCAGGGAGATGCGGCCGTCCTGCGGCAGGCGCTTCTCGGCGATGTCGAGCTTCGACATGACTTTGATGCGCGAGACCACCAGCGACGCGACGGCGCGCTTCGACTGCAGCACTTCGCGCAGTACTCCGTCGATACGGAAACGCACGACCAGGCGATTCTCGAACGGCTCGATGTGAATGTCGGAGGCGTTGTCCTTCACCGCCTGGGTGAGGATCGCGTTGATCAGCTTGATGATCGGCGCCTGGTCGTCGCTTTCCAGCAGGTCGGAAGGCTCCGGCAGGTCCTGCGCGAGGTGGGCGAGGTCGGTTTCATCCTCCATGCCGCTGACCATCTGCTGGGCGACGTTCGTGCCGCCTTCGAAATGCTGACGCAGCAGCTGCTCGAACGCGTCGTTGTCGACACGCCGCAGCTGCAGCGGCAGACCGAGCACGCGCCGCACCTCGGCGATCGCCGAAGGCTGCGCGCCGACGCGGTAGACCGCCTCGGCGCCGGTCTCGCCGGCTTTCTGGATGAGCACTCCGTGGCGCTTGCAGAACGCGAACGTCAGGTGCGACGCCGCGGGCCGCGCAGCGCTCGCCGGGGCCGAAGCAGATTCTGGTTGCGCGCTCATGACGACCTCCGTCTCGATTTGCCGCCTACTGCGGCTGTGGCGCCTCAGCCTGCGGCTGAGTCCGCTGGTCCGGCGGCGGTGCGGCCTGCGGCTGCGGCGGCACGTTCTGCTGATTCGGCTGCGGTTGCTCCGGCAAGGGCGAGGTTTCCACGGGCTTGGTCTTGGTCGGATCGGTACCAGGCGCGGGCTGTTTCGCACCCGCAGTCGGATCCGCGTACTTCGACAACTCCTCGATCGGCGGCAGCAGCGGCTGACGCTCGCCCGGCAGGAGCGTGACCTTACCTTTGCGGCGCGACAGCTGCTGGTTGCGCACGACGTTGTACTTCGCGTTCGTCTCGATCGCCGCGGCGGCGCCGTCGCGCAGGATCGTCGGACGAATGAACAGCATCAGGTTGCGTTTTTCCTTGGCGCCGCTGCGCGTCTTGAACAGCTCGCCGATGATCGGAATCGAGCCGAGGATCGGCACGCGGTTCTCGCCTTCGCGCGCGGTGTCGGTGATCAATCCACCGAGAACGACCACGCCACCGTCGTCGACCAGCACGGTGGTGGTGACGGTGCGCTTGTTGGTGATCAGGTCGACCGCGCCCTGCGTGCCCTGCGCGACGCTGGAGTCCTCCTGCTCGATCTTGAGCATGACCGCGTCGCCCTCGTTGATCTGCGGCGTGATCTTGAGGATCGTGCCGACCTCTTCGCGCTGAATCGTCTGGAACGGATTCACCTGGCCCTGCGCGTTGTTGACGCCGGTGTTCGTGAACGAGCCGGTGAGGAACGGCACCTCCTGCGCGACCTTGATCTCCGCTTCCTCGTTGTCGAGCGTGATGATCGACGGTGTCTGCAGGATGTTGGTATTGCTGTCGCCGCGCAGTGCGCGCAGCAGCAAGGCGAAGTTCGTGCCCGCATCCAGGAACCGCCCGGCGCCGAGCGTCAGGCCGCTCGGCAGCGCAGCAGGATCGATGTTGCTCGGGTCGGCGATTGCCGCGGCGATGCTGCCGATGCTGGAGCCGCCGACGGTCTGGTTGAACGTGCCGATCGGCACCGTGCTGTCGGAGTCGGTGTTGCCGACCGCCCAGTTCACGCCGAGCTCGGCGGTCTTGCTCTCGGAGATGTCGACCAGGATCGCCTCCACCAGCACCTGCAGCCGGCGGATGTCGAGCTTGTCCACGACGCCCATGATCTGGCGCATGATCTTCGGCGGCGCGGTGATGACCAGCGCGTTGGTCTGCTTGTCGGCCCAGATCGTCGTGCTGCGATCGGCGGCGGCCTGCGGTCCGGGCGGCTGGCCGGGCTGGCCTTGCGCGGCCTGCGTGATGCCGGTCACCTGTTCTTTCAGCTTGCCAGCGATCTGCTCCGCATCGGCGTAGTTGAGATAGCGCACGCGCGTATCGCCGCCGGTCTCGAGCGGCGTGTCGAGGTGCGTGACCAGCGCCTTCAGCCGCAGGCGCTGCGCCTTCTCGCCCGAGATCAGCACGCTGTTGGTCCGATCGTCGGCGACGAGTCGTGCGTTGACGCCGGCCGCTTCGCCTTGCTGCCCGGGCGCCTGGTTCAGCGCGTTGACGACGCGAACGATCTCGGACGCGCTGGCGTTTTCCAGCCGCACGATGTCGATCTCTTCGTCGCCGCCCTGATCGATGCGCTGGATGATGCGCATCATGCGGCTGACGTTGCTGGCGCGGTCCGAGATGATCAGCATGTTCGACGGCGGGTACGCGACCAGATGGCCGTACTGCGGAATCAGCGGGCGCAGCACCGGCACCAGCTGCGCGGCGCTCACGTTGCGCACCGCGATGACCTGCGTGATGAATTCGTCGGAGCTTGGATTGACGCGATCCGGCAGATCTTCCTGGCCCGGCAGCTGGCGCGCGTTCGCGTCGGGAATGATCTTGATCGAATTGCCGGCGGGCACGGCGACGAATCCGTGCACCTGCAGGATCGACAGGAACGTCTCGTAGAAAGCGTCCGGCGACATCGGCGTCGAAGACAGGATGGTCACTTGCGCACGCACGCGCGGATCGACGATGAAGGTCTTCCCGGTGATCTGGCTGACGGCCTCGATGATCTGAGTCAGGTCGGCGTCGCGGAACGCGGGCGTGATCGTCGTCTGCTGCTGCTGGGCTTGCGCCTGTTGCTGCGCGGGCGCCGCACCCCATGTCAGCGCGCACGCGACCGCGAACGCGGTCAAGCGCGCACGGTGGCCGTTGTTCTTGAAGATCGTCATGGACGGTCCTTGCTTTCTGGGGGGCTCAAGGCCAGTGAGTTATTCCGGCTCGGGCGTGAACGCGGGAGTCTGGATCTGCCGCTGCTGGCCGGTGCGGCCGGGCGGCGGTGTGTTCGCGTCGGGCAGCATGATCTGCGCCGTGTTGAGCGTCAGTTCCTGCGACTGACCGTTGCGCTCGACGGTGACGCTGACGCGATCGGAAGTGCCGATCGTGTTGAAGATCTCCATTCCCCGCTGCGGATCGTCGAGGGGTGTGCCGTTGATCGACAGCACCAGGTCGCCCGGCTGCAGGCCGAGCTTTGCGAACTGCTGACGGTTGCGGCCGGGATAGACGCGATAGCCGCGCTGCACGCCGTTGGCGAATACCGGCTGCGGGCGCACGACTTCGGCGAAGGCCGTCGGATTCGTCTCGGCGATGCGCCGCAGGTTGTCGGCGAATTGCGCGTTGCCGGGCCGCGGCGCGGCGGCCGAGCGCGTGATCGTCAGGCCCGCCGTGCTCGGTCGTGGGAGCGACAGCGTCTCGAGCTGGCCATTGCGATCGAGGATGACTTTGTCCAGGTACACGGAATGCAGCCGCGTTCCCGGGCGCACCGTGGCGCCGACGGCGTACACCTTCGCCGACTGCGGCGACTCGCCGATCACTGCCAGACCCTTGGTGGGATCGTTCGCAGCGAAGACCGCGGACAGCACCAGGTTGATCTGGGTCGCCGGGGCGTCTTCGGGGGCGGTCTGCTCGGCCTGCGCTTCGCCGAACAGGTGAGCCGTCGCGATCGCCTGCACATCGATACCCTTCCGCGTCGCGGTCGGCGGTGCCGGCGCCAGGGTCATCTCGGCGTCGTCGCCTGGCGCACGGCGCTCCAGCAGCAACCAGGTCAGTTGTACCAGCTGCCAGGCGATGGCGATTACGAGCACGACGGCCAGCGCCCGCGGCAGGGTCCGCGTGGCGCGGTCCAGCCACTGCTGTCCCGACAACGTCTGTAACTCACGCAGGGTGGCTGAAAACGACATTTACTGATGTACGACGCAACGCTGCACTGAAGAACGGGGCCCTTATAAATCGCAGTGACTAAACGCAGTGACGCCCGCATCGGGTTGCGGGCGCGCCATGATAAGGAGTCGCGTTAGTCTGTCACAAGAGATTGTTCTCATTAGTGAAAGTTACGTCTCAAATCCAGGGCGGCTGACTGCAGGAGGCGACACGTCGCGTCGGAGGCGCAAGCGCGCGCAGTCTGCGGGCAAGCTGGCCGCATGACCGGGTAATTGAGGGCAGAAACAGGTCGGCGAAAAGCGCTATTCGAACCGACGTGGAGCGTGCCTCCGGCCCGGCAATTCACGCGTAACTCACTGCAGCTGCTGTAGTTGCGCAGAGCTCGACGCAGTGCACGTTACGCGGGGTGCTGCCTTGTATTGTCTGGATTTCCACCCTATAAAGAGTCCGAATTGAACATGCGTCGACGTTGATGACTGAAGAGAGCACACGGCGTGAGCACGAGCTCGTTACCGAAGAGGCCGAGCCCAAGCTCAAGCGACCACCGCTTTACCAGGTCGTCCTGCTGAACGACGACTACACGCCCATGGAGTTCGTCGTGGATGTGCTGGAGCGCATCTTCAACATGGATCGGACGACGGCGACGCGCGTTATGTTGGAGGTTCATACGCGGGGCAAGGGCGTTTGCGGCGTGTTCACCTTCGAGATTGCCGAGACCAAGGTCGCACAGGTCACGACGTATGCGCGGCAGCATCAGCACCCGCTCCTGTGCACCATGGAAGAGACGTGAGAGAGCCTTTAAGTGTTAAGTAGCGAACTCGAAATCTGCCTGAACGAGGCGTTCCAGTCGGCGCGCGAGGCGCGTCACGAGTTCATGACGGTCGAGCACCTGCTGCTGGCCATCGTGGACACACCGAAAGTGCGCGAGATTCTGCGGGCCTGCGGCGCGGACGTCGCACGGCTGCGCAAGGACCTCAAGGACTTCATCGACCAGACGACGCCGCGCCTGAAAGACGACGACGATCGCGAGGTGCAGCCGACGCTCGGTTTCCAGCGCGTCCTGCAGCGCGCCGTGTTCCACGTGCAATCGAGCGGCAAGAAGGAAGTGACCGCGGCGAACGTGCTGGTTGCGATTTTCAGCGAGAAGCATTCGCACGCAGCCTACCTCCTGTCGATGCAGGACGTGGCCCGCCTCGACGTCGTCAACTACATCTCCCATGGCCTGTCGAAGATCGAGGACCGCCCGGACAAGGGTGACGAGCCGGCGTCCGGCACCGAGGCCGAGCGCAGCGAGCCGGACGGCGGCACCGCGCTGGAGAAGTTCACGACCAACCTGAACAAGCTGGCGATGGAAGGGCGCATCGATCCGCTGATCGGCCGGCGCCTGGAGATCGAGCGCACGGTCGAGATCCTGTGCCGCCGGCGCAAGAACAACCCGCTATACGTCGGCGAGGCCGGCGTCGGCAAGACCGCGCTGGTCGAAGGTCTGGCGCGCATGATCGTCGAAGACAAGGTGCCGGAAGTGCTGAGCGACAGCACCGTCTACGCGCTCGACATGGGCGCGCTGATCGCCGGTACCAAGTACCGCGGCGATTTCGAGAAGCGGCTGAAGAGCGTGCTCTCCGAGCTGAAGAAAAATCCCGGCTCGATCCTGTTCATCGACGAGATTCACACCGTCATCGGCGCCGGCGCGGCGTCGGGCGGCGTCATGGACGCGTCCAACCTGATCAAGCCCGCGCTCGCCAACGGCGAGCTGCGCTGCATCGGCTCGACCACGTACAGCGAATACCGCGGCATCTTCGAGAAAGACCACGCGCTCGCGCGCCGCTTCCAGAAAGTCGACATTACCGAGCCTTCCGTGCCGGAGACGGTCGAGATCCTGAAGGGATTGCGCACGCGCTTCGAGGAGCATCACGGCGTCAAGTACGCCGACGACGCGCTGGTCGCGGCGGCCGAGCTCGCGGCCCGCCACATCAACGACCGGCAGCTCCCGGACAAGGCGATCGACGTCATCGACGAGGCGGGCGCGCGCCTGCGGCTGAAGCCGGAAGGCGAGCGCGAAGAGATGGTCACGACGCAGATGGTCGAGGACGTGGTGGCGCGCATCGCGCGCATCCCGCCGAAGAACGTTTCGACCAATGACAAGGACACGCTGCGCAACCTCGAGCGCAACCTGAAGCTGGTCATTTTCGGCCAGGACCCGGCGATCGAGTCGCTGGCCGCGTCGATCAAGATGTCGCGCTCAGGGCTCGGCGATCAGCGCCGGCCGGTCGGTTCGTTCCTGTTCTCGGGTCCGACCGGCGTCGGCAAGACCGAAGTGACGCGGCAGCTGGCGATCGCGCTCGGCGTCGAGCTGATCCGCTTCGACATGTCCGAATACATGGAGCGGCACACGGTGTCGCGCCTGATCGGCGCGCCTCCGGGCTACGTCGGCTTCGACCAGGGCGGCCTGCTGACCGAGGCGATCAACAAGCATCCGCATTCGGTGCTGTTGCTCGACGAGGTCGAGAAGGCGCACCCGGATGTATTCAATCTGCTGCTGCAGGTCATGGACCACGGCACGCTCACCGACAACAACGGCCGCAAGGCGGATTTCCGCCACGTGATCATCGTGATGACGACCAACGCCGGCGCGTTCGAGATGAACCGGCCGTCGATCGGCTTCACGCAGCAGGATCACACCAGCGACGCCATGGAAGCGATCAAGCGACTGTTCTCGCCGGAGTTCCGCAATCGCCTCGACGGCATCATCCAGTTCAGCGGCCTCGACACACGCACGATCCAGCGCGTGGTCGACAAGCTGCTGGTTGAGGTGGAGGCGCAGCTGGAGCAGAAGGGTGTGCAGCTGCACGTCGACGACGCGGCGCGCGAGTGGCTCGCTCGCAAGGGCTACGACCCGAAGATGGGCGCGCGGCCGATGGCCCGCGTCATCCAGGAGTCGATCAAGCGGCCGCTGGCGGAGGAGCTGCTGTTCGGGCGCCTCGCAGGCGGCGGACACGCGTTCGTGACGCTCGGCGCCGACGACACCTTGAAAGTGGAAGCTCGCGCCGACAGCGAGCAGGCGCTGCTCGAAGGCAGCTGATCAGCGGCCGCGGTAGATGATGCGGCCCTTCGTCAGATCGTACGGAGTGAGCTCGACCGTCACCTGATCACCCGTCAGGATGCGGATGTAGTTTTTGCGCATCTTTCCCGAGATGTGCGCAATCACTGTGTGACCGTTCGTCAGCTGGACGCGAAAGGTCGTGTTCGGAAGTGTGTCGACCACACGTCCTTCCATCTGAATTGCGTCCTCTTTCGCCATGCACTCTTGGGGTATCGCCCGGGTCGCAGCCGGAAAGCGCGCGAATTGTGCATAAAGGGATGGGGCAATGCAACGAACGCCGGAAGCCGCCTCCGCGGCGGCGTTCGCTCGCCGGATCAGGTGACCGGATTGCTGTCGGCCGATGCCTGCGTCGCATCCGCCCAACGGCTCGAAGCTGCCGCGTCGCCTACATGGGCTGCCAGCAGGTCGATGAAAACCGGCCGGGGGATGAGCTGCGCTCCGAGGCTGAGCAGGTGCGGCGTTGCCATCTGGCAGTCGATCATCCGGAAGTCACGCGCCTGCAGTTCGTCGCACAGCCGTTTGAGTGCCACCTTGGACGCGTCGCGCTCGACGCTGAACATCGACTCGCCGAAGAACACGCCGCCGAGCGCCACCCCGTAGAGCCCGCCGACCAGGCGCTCGCCTTCCCAGGTCTCGACCGAGTGCGCGAACCCGAGCTTGTGGAGTTTGAAGTAGGCGGCGCGCATCTCCGGCGACAGCCACGTGCCGCCCGGGCGCAGCTCGCTGCTGCCGCAGGCACGGATCACCTCGCGGAACGCCGTGTTCAGCCGCGTCACATAGCCGCGGTTGCGCAGCGACTTGGCGAGGCTGCGCGAAACCCGCAGCTCTGCGGGAAACAGCACGGCGCGCGGGTCAGGGCACCACCACAGAATCGGCTGGCCGCGCGAGTACCAGGGGAAGATGCCGCGCCGATAAGCGGCCAGCAGTCGCGTCGGCGTCAGATCGCCGCCGGCCGCGAGCAGGCCGTCCGGTTCGCGCAGCGCGCGGTCCACGGGCGGAAACGCATCGGGCGAATCGCGTTCGGAGAGCCAGACAATCGAGCCGCGCATAGGCTTGGGTGGGTCAGGGTGTAGGCCGGGCCTCAGCCCGACTCTCTCTTGAACGGAACATGCTCCTGCACCTGCCGACTGTATTCGTCCACTGCTGCCTGCTCCTGCTGCAGGTAGCTATCAATCGCGCGCCGGAACCGCGGATCCGCGATCCAATGCGCCGACCAAGTCTGCTGCGGCTCGAAGCCGCGCGGCACCTTGTGCTCGCCCTGCGTGCCGGGTTCGAAGCGCCGCAGGCCCTGCTCGATACAGTACTCGATTCCCTGGTAATAGCACGTCTCGAAATGCAGGCTGTGAAACTCGGCGGCCGCGCCCCAGTAGCGCCCGTAGAGCGTATCGGCGCCGCGGAAGAAGATCGCTGCCGCGATCGGCGTCCGTTCGAGCTCCGCGAGCTTCACGACCACGGTGCCGGGCAGGGCGGCGGAGACGGTGCGGAAGAAATCGGCGCTGAGGTAGTGCTCGTGCCCGCGCACGGCGAACGTGCTGGCGGAAAATCCGAACACGATGTCCCACAGCCGCGCGTCCATCTCCTCGCCGGCGAGCGTACGGAACTCGATGCCGTTCTCCTGCACGCGCCGCCGCTCGCGCAGCGCCTTCTTGCGCTTCTCGGAGCGGAAGGTCGCAAGAAACGCCTCGAAGCTCGCGTAGTCACGGTTGTGCCAATGGAACTGACAGTCTTTGCGCCACAAATAGTCGGCGGAGCCGAGCGCGGCTCGGTCCGATTCCGAGACGAACAGGACGTGGGCGGAGGACACGCGTTGCGTGCGCGCGTACTGGATCAACGCCGCCGCCATGCGCTCGCGCGCAGCTGGCGTCTTCGCCAGCAGGCGAGGGCCGGTCGCCGGCGTGAACGGCGGCATGCTGACGAGTTTCGGGTAATAGCGCAGACCGGCCTGCGCGTACGCGCGCGCCCAGCTCCAGTCGAAGACGAACTCACCCCAAGAGTCGCTCTTGCTGTACAGAGGCATCGCTGCTTCGAGCTCGCCGCTTGAGGTTTGCAACAGCAGATGCCGCGGCTGCCAGCCGCTCCCCGCACCGACGCAGCCGCTGCGCTCCAGAGCGAGCAGGAATTCGTGCCGCACGAACGGGTTGCCGGCGAGCTCGGGCGCATTCCCCAGAGCATTCCAATGCTCCGCCGGGACGTCGGCGATCGAATCGACCTCGCGCAGCGTCACTTCAGCGCTTGGTCGCGGCGTCGAGCTGGTCCAGATACTTGTCCGCATCGAGCGCTGCCATGCAGCCGGTGCCGGCCGAGGTGATCGCCTGACGATAGACGTGATCGGCAACGTCGCCGGCCGCGAAGACGCCGGGCACGCTCGTCTGCGTGGCGTTGCCGCCGAGTCCCGTCTTGACGATCAGATAGCCGCCTTTCATTTCCAGCTGCCCTTCGAAGAGCTGCGTATTCGGCGCGTGGCCGACCGCGATGAATACGCCGGTGACGTCGACATCTCGCGTCGGTCCGCCGGCGATGGGTGCGATGCGCAGTCCGGTGACGCCGTTCTCGTCACCTAATACTTCCGCAACGTTGTGGTTCCACACCAGGCTGATCTTGCCGGCGTGCTGCCGCTCGAACAGATGATCCTGCAGGATCTTTTCCGCGCGCAACGTGTCGCGCCGGTGAACGAGCGTGACGTGCGACGCGATGTTCGACAGATACAGCGCTTCCTCGACCGCGGTGTTACCGCCGCCGACCACGGCAACCTTCTGGTTCTTGAAGAAGAAACCGTCGCACGTCGCGCATGCCGAGACGCCGCGGCCGCGATACTGCTGCTCCGACTCAAGGCCGAGGTATTTCGCAGTCGCGCCGGTTGCGATGATGAGCGCGTCGCAGGTGTACTGGCCGCTGTCGCCTTCGAGGTGGAACGGCCGGCGCGACAGATCCACCTTGTTGACGTGATCGTTGATGACTTCGGTGCTGAAACGCTCCGCGTGCTTGCGCATGCGCTCCATCAGCCCGGGACCGGTGAGCCCGTGCGGATCGCCGGGCCAGTTGTCGACTTCGACAGTCGTCATGAGCTGACCGCCTTCCTCGATCCCCGTGAGCAGCACCGGCTTGCGGTTGGCGCGCGCGGCGTAGACCGCGGCGGCGTAACCGGCAGGACCGGAGCCCAGGATCAGGAGCCGGCAGTGACGGGGAGCGCTCATGTATGGATACTTCCTCGCAAGGTCGGAAACGGGTTGGACAGGCATGGTATGTAAATGAGCGCGGCCCCGCCAAATAGATCGCGTCGATGCGAGTCATAGTCTGGAATGAGCCGAAGTGCCCGGCTCATGCGTTGTGAGTCGCGCGCGGGGTGCTGCGATTTTCCTTGCAATGAGCGTCCGATCTCGTTTGAATATCAAAAAGTTATTGAAGTTTTCTGAGGTAAATTGACTTTGGCGACCACTGCTGAGGCGCGGGGCGGAGTACGGCTGGGTGCGACGGTCGTGCGCTCGCTGCGCGAAGGCGCGCTGTGGGTGTTCGGCGCACTCGCGCTGATCGTGCTTGCAGCGCTCATTACCTACGATCGCAACGATCCGTCGTTCGCGACCACCGGCGAGCCGGGCCCGATCTCCAACGTGATCGGTCCGCTCGGCGCGCACCTGTCGGGGCTGCTGATCATGCTGTTCGGCGCGCCCTCGTTCCTGTTCCCGATCATGATCGGATTGACCGGCTGGCTGCTGTACCAGGATCGCAGCAAGGCCGACGTGCCCTCGCGCGCCACCGTGGCATTCCGCGCCGTCGGATTCGTGCTGACGCTGATCACGAGCTGCGGGCTCGCGAGTCTGCATTTCACCGTCGCCCGCTATCCGAGCTCCGCTGGCGGCGTGCTCGGCTCGTTCGTCGGACAAGGCCTGGAATCGGGGCTCAGCTTCCTCGGCGCGACATTGCTGATGCTCGCGCTGTGGCTCGCCGGCGTGTCGTTGTTCGCGGGCGTGTCGTGGATCGAAATCATGGATCGCACCGGCCGCCTGACCTTGAATGCCTTGGGCTGGTTGTCGGGGCGAATCTCCAGCGCGCGCGAGATCAAAGCGGGCCGCGAAGTCAAAGAAGCCCGCAGCGAAGTCATTCGCGAGGAACAGCGCCGCGTCGCGAAGCGGGCGCCGCCGAAGATCGAGCCCGTCGTCCACAAAGTGGAGAAGAGCGAGCGGCACGAGAAGGAGCGCCAGGTCGCGCTGTTCGACCGTCCGACTGCGAAGGAGCTGCCCGCGCTGTCGCTGCTCGACGATGCGCCGCCGCGACAGTCCGGCTATTCTGCCGAAGCGCTCGAAGCGATGTCGCGGCTGGTCGAGCTGAAGCTGCGCGATTTCGACGTCGAGGCCGAAGTGGTCGAGGTGCACCCGGGCCCGGTGATCACGCGCTTCGAGCTGCGTCCAGCGCCCGGCGTGAAGGTCAGCCAGATCTCCAACCTCGCAAAGGATCTGGCGCGCGCGTTGTCGGCGGTCAGCGTGCGCGTAGTCGAAGTGATTCCGGGCAAGTCGACCGTCGGTCTGGAAATCCCCAACGAGAAGCGCGAGCTGGTGACGCTCGGCGAGATCATCAAGTCGAAGACCTACGACGAGCAGACCTCGCCGCTCGCGCTGGTGCTCGGCAAGGACATCAGCGGCGCGCCAGTGGTCGCCGATCTCGCGCGCATGCCGCACTTGCTCGTGGGCGGCACGACCGGGTCGGGCAAATCCACGGCCGTCAACGCGATGGTGCTGTCGCTGCTCTACAAGGCGACGGCCGAGCATGTCCGCCTGATCATGATTGATCCGAAGATGCTGGAACTCTCGGTGTACGAGGGCATCCCGCACTTGCTGGCGCCAGTCGTCACGGACATGAAAGAGGCGGCGAACGCGCTGCGCTGGTGCGTGGCCGAGATGGAGCGCCGCTATCAGCTGATGGCCGCGCTCGGCGTGCGCAACCTCGCGGGCTTCAACCGCAAGCTGAAGGAAGCGCAGGAAGCCGGTCAGCCGATCCGCGACCCGCTGCTGCTGAAGCAGCTGAGTCCCGAGGGCAATCCGAACGAAGTGCCGCTGCTCGATCCGCTGCCGTTCATCGTGGTCATCGTCGACGAGCTCGCGGACATGATGATGATCGTCGGCAAGAAAGTGGAAGAGCTGATCGCGCGGCTCGCGCAGAAGGCGCGCGCCTCCGGCATCCACCTGATTCTCGCGACGCAGCGGCCGTCGGTCGACGTCATCACCGGCCTGATCAAGGCCAACATTCCGACGCGCATCGCGTTCCAGGTCTCGGCGAAAGTCGACTCGCGCACGATCCTCGACCAGATGGGCGCGGAGCAGCTGCTCGGCCACGGCGACATGCTGTTCCTGCAGCCCGGCACCTCTGTGCCGATCCGCGTGCACGGCGCTTTCGTCTCGGACCAGGAAGTGCATCGCGTGGTCGGCGGCCTGCGCAGCCCGGAGCCGAACTACATGCGCGAGATCCTCGAAGGGCCGAGCATGCCGATCCCGGGCATGCCCGGCGAGCCGGGCGATCCAGGCGTGGAAATCGAGGGCAGCAGTGTCGACGGCGAGCAGGATCCGCTGTACGACCAGGCGGTGCGCATCGTGATCGAGAGCCGCAAGGCTTCGATCTCGGGCGTGCAGCGTCGCCTCAAGATCGGCTACAACCGCGCCGCGCGCATGATCGAGACGATGGAAGCGGCCGGTCTGGTAGGACCGCTGCAGTCCAACGGCATGCGCGAAGTGCTGGCGCCCGCGCCGCCCGAAGAGTGATCTCAATGAAGTTTGCGCAATGTGCGCGCCTCGCTGGCGCGCTGATCGTTCTGGCAGCAGCGACCGGCACAGTGCTCGGCGCCGCTGCCCCGACAGCGCAGGCAGGGCAGCAGCGCGTCGAATCGTTCCTGCAAGGGCTCGACGGTCTGCAGGCGCAGTTCAAGCAAGTGCTCAGCGACCGCAACGGCCAGTCGATCGAGGAAGCGAGCGGCACGCTCGCGATCTCGCGCCCGGATCGCTTCCGCTGGGACTACCGCGAGCCGTACCAGCAGGTCATCGTCGCCGACGGCGCGCGCATCTGGATCTACGACAGCGACCTGGAACAAGTGACGGTGCGCAAGCTCGACGAAACTCTCTCGGCGACGCCGGCGATGCTGTTGAGCGGCCGGAGCAATCTGGCGGACAACTTCAACGTCACGCAGACGACGCGCGAAGGGCCGGTCGAGTGGATCCGCATGGAACCGCGGCGCGACGACACCGATTTCAAATGGGTCCGGCTGGGCTTCGAGGGCGCGGTCCTGAAATACATGCAACTCGCCGACAAGCTCGGACAGACCACGAGCCTGGAATTCAGCAAGGTGGAGCGCAATCCGCCGCTCGATCCGTCGCGCTTCACCTTCACGGTGCCGCCCGGCGCCGACGTGATCGGCGACGCTTCCTCGCAAGCCGCGCCGGCGCGCAAGCAGTAGCCAGATGTTGCTAGCACTCCGTCATCCACGTCTGTGGCTCGTGTCCGGCTGGCTGCTGGTCGCGGGCGCGGTCATCGCCAGCCTCGTTCCAGCCGAGGAGTTGCCGACGATGGGCGGCATCAGCGACAAGGGCGAGCACATCATCGGTTACGCGGTCTTGGCGGTGTGGTTTGCGGGAATCTATCCACGCGCCCGCTATCCCGCGATCGGCATCGCTCTGCTCGTCATGGGCATCGTGATCGAGGGGCTGCAAGGCGCAATGCATCTCGGCCGCCAGGCCGACCTCCGCGACGTTTACGCCAACACGATCGGCATCGTCACCGGCCTGGTGCTCGCGCTGGCATGGCTGCATGGCTGGGCGCAGCGCGTCGAGGATCTGACGAGGAAAAAGTGAGCGCGCGAGGTGTAATCGCGCCGGATGCGCGTCCGCTCGCGGATCGCCTGCGCCCGGCGTCGCTCGACGAATACGTCGGACAGTCGCACCTGCTGGGCGCCGGCAAGCCGCTGCGGCGGATGCTCGAAGGCGGGCATCTGCACTCGATGATACTGTGGGGCCCGCCCGGCACCGGCAAGACGACGCTGGCGCGGCTGGTCGCGCAAACCTGCGACGCGGAGTTCATCGCGTTCTCGGCAGTCATGGCGGGCGTGAAAGACATTCGCGCGGCCGCCGAGCGCGCCGCCCAAGTCCGCAAGGAATCGGCACGGCGCACGGTGCTCTTCCTCGACGAAGTGCATCGCTTCAACAAAGCGCAGCAGGACGCATTCCTGCCCTGGGTAGAGGACGGCACGCTCGTTTTCATCGGCGCCACGACTGAGAATCCTTCGTTCGAGCTCAACAACGCATTGCTGTCCCGCGCACGCGTTTACGTGCTGCGCTCCCTGACGGAACAGGACCTTCGACAGGTTCTGGCGCGAGCGCTGCAGCAACAACCGATCGAGGCTGACGAGCAGGCACTCGCACTGATCGCGCGCGCTGCAGACGGTGATGCTCGGCGCGCACTCAACATGCTGGAACTGTCGTTCGATCTGGCCGGCACGACCGAGCCGCCGCGGATCTCGGAGGCAATCGCGGCGGAAGTCGCAACCGGCGGATTGCGGCGCTTCGACAAGCAGGGCGAAGCGTTTTACGACCAGATCTCGGCGCTCCACAAGTCGGTGCGCGGCAGCGATCCCGATGCCGCGCTGTATTGGCTGTGCCGAATGCTCGACGGCGGCTGCGATCCGCGCTACATCGCGCGCCGCGTGCTGCGCATGGCCTCCGAAGACATCGGCAACGCCGATCCGCGCGGCCTGACGCTGGCGCTGGAGGCGTGCGAAGTCTACGAGCGTCTCGGCACGCCCGAGGGCGAGCTGGCAATCGCCCAGGCCGTGGTCTTTCTCGCCTGCACGGCCAAGAGCAACGCGGTCTACGTGGCGTTCGGCGAAGCGATGGAAGACGCGAAGTCGCTCGGCTCGCTGGACGTGCCCTTGCACCTGCGCAACGCACCGACGCGGCTCATGAAGCAGCTCGGCTACGGCAAGAACTATCGTTACGCGCACGACGAGCCGGATGCCTACGCTGCGGGAGAGAGCTATTTCCCCGAAGGCATGCCAGCGCGGCAGTACTACCGCCCCGTGCCGCGCGGCCTGGAGATCAAGATCGCCGAGGCGTTGGAAAAGCGCAAAAAGAAGTAGAATTTCTCCCATGCTCGATTCCAAGCTGCTTCGCTCCGATCCCGCCGCGGTTGCGGCCAACCTCGCACGTCGTGGATTCACGCTCGACGTAGCGCGCCTCGGCGCGCTCGAAGAGTCGCGCAAGAAGTGGCAGATCCGCGCCGACGAGCTGCGCAACGAGCGCAATGTCCACGCCAAGAGCGTCGGCAAGGCGAAGGCGCAGGGTCAGGACATCGCGCCGTTGTTGCAGCAGACCGAGGCGTTGGGCGCGCAGCTGACGGAGGCGGAAGCAGAGCTCGCCAAGGTCCAGAAGGACCTGGACGACCTGCTGCTCAACCTGCCGAACATGCTGCACGCGAGCGTGCCCGAGGGGCGCGACGAAACCGCGAACGCAGAGCTGCGCCGCTGGGGCGAGCCGCGCCGGTTCGACTTCAAGCCGCGCGATCACGTCGAGCTCGGCGAGAAGCTGAAGCTGGTGGACTTCGCTGCCGCCGGCAGGATTTCCGGCGCGCGCTTTACGGTGCTGTTCGGGCCGATCGCACGCCTGCAACGCGCGATCATTCAATTCATGCTCGACCTGCATACGAGCGAGCACGGCTACCGCGAGACGTACGTGCCGTACCTGGTGAACGCGCAATCGCTCACCGGCACCGGCAATCTGCCGAAGTTCGAGGCGGATCTGTTTGCCATTCGCGGCGAGTCGGGCCTGTACCTGATTCCGACCGCGGAGGTTCCGGTCACGAACCTGGTGCGCGACTCGATCATCGAAACGGATGCGCTGCCGATGCGCTTCGCCGCGCACACGCCGTGCTTCCGCTCCGAAGCCGGCTCGTATGGCAAGGACACGCGCGGCATGATCCGCCAGCATCAGTTCGAGAAGGTCGAGCTGGTGCACTTCGTGCGGCCGCAGGATTCTTACGCCGAGCACGAGGTGCTGACCCGCAATGCCGAGGAAGTTCTGAAGCGGCTGGAGCTGCCGTATCGCGTCGTGGCTTTGTGCGCCGGCGACATCAGCTTCCAGTCGGCCAAGACGTATGACCTGGAGGTCTGGCTGCCGGGACAGAACGCCTATCGTGAGATTTCTTCGTGCTCGAACTTCGAGGCATTCCAGGCGCGCCGCATGCAGGCGCGCTGGCGCAATCCGGAGACCGGCAAACCCGAGCCGCTGCACACGCTGAACGGCTCAGGCGTCGCAGCGGGCCGCGCGTTGGTCGCAGTGATGGAAAACAATCAGCAGGCGGACGGCAGTATCGTCGTGCCGCAAGTCCTGCGCAGCTACATGGCCGGGCTCGAGGTCATCAAGCCCGGCTGAAGTAGCGTCAGCGGTTGGAGGCGGCGCCCAGCAGGCGCAGCAGGCTGAGGAACATGTTGTAGATCGCGATGTACAGCGTCACGGTCGCGACGACGTAGTTCGTCTCGCCGCCGCGGATGATCTCGCTCGTCTGCCACAGGATGTAGCCGCCCGAGACGATCAGGAACATGCCGGACACCACCAGCGACAGGGTCGACAGGTGGAAGAAGAACGCAACGAGCCCGAGCACGAAAGCGCCGATCGCGCCGATCGCGAGGAAGCCGCCCAGGAAGCTGAAGTCCTTCTTGCTCGTCACCGCGTAGGCCGACAGTCCCAGGAACGCCGCGGCGGTCACGCCAAGCGAAGTCATCACGATCTGCGAGCCGTTCGGCAGCGTCTTCAGATAGAACTGGAGGATGGGGCCGAGCGTGAGGCCGAGGAAACCGGTGAGCGCGAACGTCCACACGATGCCCCAGCCGCTGTTGCGAGTCTTGTTCACGGCGAACAGCAGGCCGAAATAGACGAGCAGCGTGAGCAGGCCGAAATAGGGCAGGTTGAGCGCCATCGAGACGCCGGCCATCGCTGCGCTGAACGCGAGCGTCGCGCCCAACAGCAGGTAGGTGTTGCGCAGAACCTTGTTGGTCGCCAGGACCGATGTACTGGGGGTGCTGACGACGGAGCTGGGATAGCGATCCATTCGATTCATCTCCGGGGGCGGTGACTAGGGGGCTATTCTACTCAAGCCCTGTTGTCAGCTACATGAGTGTATTTGCTGCGATTTCAAGTAGCTGCGAGAATGCGCGCCCGCGCGGAGAGGTGGCAGAGCGGTTGAATGCACCGGTCTTGAAAACCGGCAAGGTCGCAAGACCTTCGCGAGTTCGAATCTCGCCCTCTCCGCCAGATCGTTTCATCGCGCACGCTCGAGGTGTCGTCCGCGGACTTCCGGGCTTCGTCGCACAACCCTGCAGGCGCAGCCCAAGCGCAATAACGTGCCTGCCACACCGACATCCTGGGAGGCGCCGATGAACACCCGCTCGATTCCTCGCATTGCAGCGCTCATCGCCGTGGCCGCAGGGACGCTCGCTCTCGCAGTCGCGGCGCTCGGCCAGGACGCTTCGCAGCCCGCGACACATACGCTGCAAATCGCTCAGCTCACGCCCAAGGGCAAGCTGCAGAAGCCGGCCGACCTCGACAGCTGGATCTTCCTCGGCACTTCGCTCGGCATGGGCTACAACCCTGGCTCGTTCAACGCGGACCGTCCCGGGCAATTCCAGGTCGTGCTGATGGAGCCGAACGCGTATCGCCACTTCGTCGAGCACGGCAGCTACGCGCCAGGCTCCATGTTCCTGCTGTCGTTCTACAACAGCGATCAGCAGAAGCGCTCGATCAATCAGAACGGCTTCACGCAGGCCGATCTCACCAACTACGAGATCCACCTGATCGATCCGTCGCGCGGCGAGGACGGTCGCGCGTTCTTCGTGTTCGGCGCGAAGGATACGGAGGGTAATCCGCTGCCCGCGGGCAACAACTGCGTGCGCTGCCACACGCAACACGGCGCGTTCCAGGGAACGTTTGCGCAGTTCTACCCGACGTTGCGCCCGCTGATCCCGAAGGAAGCGCTGGAGCGCGCCGCGCGCGACCACGACATTCGCTGAGGCGTACGATTCGCCCGGCATGACCGAGCCTTCGCATCAGCTGAATCGACCGCTGCCGCCCGACGTGGCCGCGGGCGAGGCCGCGTTCATCCAGTTCTACCAGAAGTACGCAGTGTTCAGCTGGCCGTGGGCGTGGCGCCGCACGGCGATCTTCGGCTCCCTGTGCGTGCTCGGCGGCACTTCGTTCGGCGCCTCGCACGGGCTGATGGTCAGAGACGTGTGGGAAGGCATCGAGGTTTCGCTCGCCAGCAGCCTGTCCAATCTCATCCTGGTGGGAGCCGGACCGCTGCTGGCCGCCTTCTTCAGGCACAGCGGCTGGCCGCGTCGCGTCGAGCGCGTTGGGGTAGTTGGCGCCGTGCTTTGCGGCATGGTGCTCGGAATGTGGGCCGACCGGTTCGCCGGACATTTCCACGATGGGCTGATGATGGCGCATGGGCTCGGCGGACCGCACGAGGCGCTGGTACTCACTGATATCCACTCGATCGTGCGCCACGCGCTCGACATGAGCCGCGATCTGGTGGTCCTGTTCGTCGCCAGCGGCGGGCTCGCGTGGCCTGCGTACTTCTCCGAATCGAGGCGGTGGGCCGAGCACCGGCGGCGTATCGAGATCGAGAAGATGAGCCTGCAGAAGAGCGAGGCGGACCTGCGGCTCACGGTGCTGCAGGCGCAGGTCGAGCCGCACTTCCTGTTCAACACGCTGGCATCGGTGCGCTCGCTCATAACCTCGGATCCCCAGCGCGCTGCGCAGACCATCGATGCGCTCGCTCAGCACTTGCGCGCGACGCTGCCAAAGATGCGGGCGGAAACCGGTGTGGCGCAGTCGACGCTCGGCGAGCAGTTCGCAATCTGCGCGAGCTATCTCGATCTCATGAAGGTGCGCCTCGGCGAGCGACTGCGCGCGGAGATCCGGCTACCCGCGGAGCTCGAGCAGACTCCGTTCCCGCCGTTGCTGCTCATCTCGCTGGTCGAGAACGCGATCAAGCACGGAGTCGAGCCGAAGCCCGGCGCAACCCGCGTCATCCTCACCGCGCGTGTCGTGGAAGAAGGGGCCCACGAGCGGCTCGAGGTGCAGGTGGAAGACGATGGCGCGGGCCTGAAGCTCGGCATGGGCGAGGGCACCGGCCTCGCCAATATTCGCACGCAACTGCTTACGCGGTTTGCCTCCGCGGCTTCCCTGGAGCTTTCCGCCGGCAGCACTGGCGGGGTGCTCGCCCGACTCGTTCTGCCGATGGAGCCCGCCACGGCATGACGCGTCCGACCGCGATCATTGCCGAAGACGAGCTGCCGCAGCGGCAGGAGCTGCGAGCGCTGCTTGCCGAGCTCTGGCCCGAATTGAACGTCGTTGCCGAATGCGAAGACGGCCTGACCGCGCTCGAAGCTCTCGAGCAGCATCGCCCGCAAGTCGCATTGCTCGACATTCGCATGCCCGGCGTGAGCGGGCTGGAAGTCGCACGTGCAGCCGGCACGCAGTGTCACGTAATCTTCGTCACGGCATACGAGGAATATGCACTGCGCGCCTTCGACGAGGGCGCCGTCGACTATCTGTTGAAACCGGTGGCCCGCGAACGGCTGAGCCTGGCAATCGCACGTGCGCGCTCGCGATTGAACAGCGGCTCGCAGGTAGACATGGCCGCGATCATCGACATGGTCCAGGCGCGTCTCGCCGCCGGTGGCAAACAGGGCATCAAGTGGATCACCGCGAGCGTCGGCAACGTGGTGAAGATGTTCTCGATCGACGAAGTGCTGTTCTTTCAGGCACAGGACAAGTACACGCGCGTCGTCACGGCGGACAGTGAAGGCAACATCCGCACTCCGCTGAAGGAGCTGACGGCCGCGCTCGACTCGGAAATCTTCTGGCAGGTGCATCGGAGCGTGATCGTGCGCGTCGGCGCGATCCGCGCGGTGGAGAAGGCCGAAGACGGCAAGCTGCAGCTGACGGTGCGCGGCCGAGACGACATCCTGCCGGTCAGCAGCACATTTCAGCACCGCTTTCGCGGCATGTGAGGACGGACTGCCGGCTCAGCGGTTCTTGCGTCCTGCGCGGCGTTTGCCGGCGCGCTCGCGAAAGGTCGCGACCTTGACGCGATTCTGGCAGGTCAGCGAGCAGAACCTGCGGCTCGCATTCTTCGACACGTCGATATAGACGCGGCCGCAATCGGCGCGCTCGCAGGTGCCGAGGCGCTGCGCCCCGCCGTCGCCGATCATCTCGGCGAGTCCGGCCGCGCAGATCGCAGTCCACATCGGCACTAGCGGCGCCTCCTGCGGATGGTGATGCAGCCGCCACACGCCGCGCTCCTTCGCCAGGTGGGGATGTGCCGGATGCGAGGCGAGCAGCTCGTTCAGTGTCGCTGCCGCTGCGTCGACGTCGCGGCGCCGCAGATCTGCGAAGACGTCGCGCAAGCGCTGCGCCAGAACGATAAACGAAGGCACGTGCGTCTGTGTCAGGGCAGCCACCGAAGGAGGATCGACCGCGAGAATGCGGGACAGGGCCGCAACGGCTTCCCGCGCCGACAACGCATCGCGCGCAGGCTCCGGCGCCAGCTCGTTGACGAGCTCCGCCGCAGCCAGCAGGCCTGCCTCTTTGTAACTATCTAACTTCACTTGACCAGTCACCACGGCTGCGTTACGGTTGTCACTAGCTAAGTATCGTACACCAGTTACAGGAGGACCGGCCATGGGTGGAGCATTGTCAGACAAGGTTGCACTGGTGGCCGGAGCTACGCGCGGGGCCGGGCGCGGAATCGCCGTACAGCTCGGCGCTTGCGGCGCGACTGTCTACTGCACCGGGCGCACGACACGCGGCCAGCGTTCCGAGATGAATCGGCCCGAGACGATCGAAGACACGGCCGAGCTGGTCAATGAGGCGGGCGGCCGCGGCATCGCCGTGCAGGTCGACCATCTGGACCCGCGACAGGTCCGGGCGCTCGTCGAGCGTATCGCGCGCGAGCAGGGGCGCCTCGACGTCCTCGTGAACGACATCTTCGGTGCGACCAAAATCGAGTGGAACAAATCGGTGTGGGAATCGGACCTCGAGTACGGCCTGCACCTGCTGCGTCTCGCAGTCGACACGCATGCGATCACCAGCCACTTCGCGATCCCGCTGCTGCTGAAAACAGGCGGCGGTCTGGTCGTCGAGGTGAACGACGGCACCGCCGAGTACAACGGTGCCAACTATCGCAACTCATTCTTCTACGACCTGGCGAAGGCCGGGGTGCTGCGCATGGGCTTCTCGCTCGGGCACGAGCTGCGGCCGCATGGCGCGACCGCCGTTTCGCTCACGCCGGGCTGGTTGCGTTCCGAGGCGATGCTCGACGCGTTCGGCGTCACCGAAGCGAGCTGGCGCGATGCGACCCGATTCCAGCCGCACTTCGCGATCTCGGAGACCCCGGCATTTGTGGGTCGCGCCGTCGCCGCGCTCGCGCAGGATCCGGACGTGTCGCGCTGGAATGGAATGTCGCTGTCGAGCGGGCAGCTCGCGAAGATCTACGGCTTCACGGATCTCGATGGCAGCCAGCCCGACGCGTGGCACTACATGGTCGAGGTTCAGGACCGAGGCAAGCCGGCGGACGTGACCGGCTATCGCTGAGCGTAGCGCGACTAATCGCGTACGGCGCGATTCAGCGCGGCGCGCGCGAGCAGGCGGGTCGAGTCCAGCGTCGGCAGCGGCGAGTTGCCGTCGTTCATGATCAACGGGATCTCGGTGCAGCCGAGCACCACGGCATCGCAACCCTCGTTCTTCAGCCGCGTGATGACGCGCTGAAAGTAGGCGATGCCCTCCGGCTTGAACTCGCTGCGGACGAGCTCGTCCATGATGATGCGGTTGATCTCGTCCCGTTCGGCCGGTGTCGGGCGCAGATAACTCAGACCGCGCGCCTCCAGTTTATCGGGATAGACGTTGCTGTCAGTGAGCCAGCGCGTGCCGGTGATCGCCAGTTTGCGGTAGCCGCGTTCGACGGCATGTGCGGCAACACAATCTGCGATGTGCAGCCACGGCAGCGGCGAGCTCGGCTCCACGTAGGGGAGTGCCTGGTGGATCGTGTTGTCGGGACAGATGAGGAACTCAGCGCCGGTCTTGGCGAGCTTGTGCGCAGAGGCGAGCATGAGCTCGCCGACGGCTTGCCAGTCGCCGCGGTAGATCGGCTGCATGTAGTCGTCGAGCGAGAACGTGTGCAGCGAGACTTCGGGATGGGCATGCCGGCCCAGCAGCTGCTCGCCTTCGACGCAGATGGTGCGATAGCAGAGCGCCGCGCCTTCGGCGGAGCAGGCGACGATGCCGATGTGCCTGGTCATGGGCCGATTCTACCGCGTGCTACACTTCGCGCGATATGCAGCGCGATCTCGACAAAATGCGGCGTCGGCCGTTTTTCTTCCCGCTGGTGCTGCCGGTCCTGCTGTTCATCGCCGTGGTGGCGGCGGCTGCCTGGTTGTTCGATGCGCGCGCGACGACAGTCGTGTTCGTGGTACGTCACGCGGAGGTCGAGACTCCGGCCGACGCGGATCCGGACCTGAGCGTTGACGGACGCGAACGCGCTGCGCGGCTTGCGAAGATGCTGTCGCAGGCCCGGCCGGTGCGCGGCATCGATGCGATCTTCGCGTCGGAGTACAAGCGCACGCAGCAGACAGCGACGCCGCTCTCCGAGACTGCTGCACTGCCGGTGAACGTTGTCGCCTCCGCCGCGTGGTCGGAATTGCCGCGGCGAATTCTGCGCGAGCATCGCGGCGAGTACGTGCTCGTGGTCGGCGCCTCGAACACGGTGCCTGATCTGGTGGAAGCGCTGAGCGGCGAGAAGGTCACGCTGCGCGACGACGAATACGACACGATGTTCGTGGTGTTCGTGCCGCAGATCGCCAAGACCAAGGTCGTCAGGCTGCGCTACTAGCGCGCGCTCTAAAACCCGCGCGGCAGCTCCTGCTGGAGCTCGTGGCACATCACCGCGAGAAATCCCGCGAGACCGAGGTACAGGGCGCCATACGAGAAGCGCGTTTCACTGCTTGCCAGGTAGTAGGTCTGCTCTTCTTCCGTCTGTTCGCCGCGCAGGGCTTTCCAGGCCTTCAATGCCTGCGGCGCCGCGAGCAGCGCCATCAGGATCAGCAGCGGGCTCGGCCGATAGAAGAACAAGCCGATCAGGATCGGCACGCCCACGAGCCACAGCTTCGGCGAGATCACCGCGGTGACGCGGCCGCCGTCGAAGGGCGAGAGCGGAATCAGATTGAAGAGATTGAGAAAGAAGCCCGCGTACGCGAGCGCGAGCAACAGCTGACTGTCGTAGTTGCGAGCGAGGTAGAAGCAGGCGAGGGCCGCCAGCGTTCCCGCCAGCGGTCCCGCCATACCCACGTAAGCCTCGGTCTGCGCGTTGTGCGGCATGTCTTTGAGCTGCACCCACGCGCCGACGAACGGGATGAAGGTCGGCGCGCCGACGTCGAGGCCGCGCTGACGCGCGGCGACGTAGTGCCCCATCTCGTGCACGAAGATCAGCGCGACGAAGCCGACGGCATACCACCAGCCGAAGAACCACGAGTACGCGATCACCGACAGCAGCATGGTGCCGCCGGTCAGCAGCACCTTGCCGAGCTTGCCTGCCTTCAGCAGCAGCAGGGTTTTGATCATGCCTGCGTGGCGCCGCCCCGACCCTTGAAGAACTTCGCAACCGCACCGCCGGCCGCGGCCAGGCTGACGATGATCAGCTTGGCGAACTTCGCGAGGAACACACCGGCGGCCGCGAGCAGACCGAGCTTCTTCGCGGCGATGCCGCCGACCAAAGCCGCGAGGCCATATGCCGCGACCTTGTCGGTCGACGAGTCGAAGTCGGTGTAGCGCTTGCCCTCATTGAAGTTGACGGCCGCGAGCAGCGCATGCGCGGCGGGCTTGTCCGACTCGACGGTCGAGGAGTTCGTGATCAGGTTCAGCGAGACGTAGCCTTCGCGGCCGAGCACGTAGGTGTTGTAGTTGACGACCGGATCGGTGTCCTGGCCCGACTTCTCCTTGGCTTCCGCCGACCAGACCAGCTGGTGCGTCTGCGCGTCGTACGCCGGCTTCTCGACCCAGCGCGTCACCTCGATCTCCGCGACGCCGATGTCGCGACGATGCTCGTTGCCGGCTTCTGTGCCGTCTTTCAGGTTCTGCAGCAGCTCATCGGCATCCCAGTGCTTGGCGTCGTCGTCCTTGATGTAGCCGGAGGCCTCGTAATCCATCGTCACGAACCAGTGCGAGTCTTCGGCCTCCGGGAAGATCAGGCCGATGAAGCGCTCGTCGGTCTGGTTGCCGAGCATGTCCATCACCGCGGCGCCCTCTTTGGGCGGCACGAAGCCATAGCCGGCGGGCAGGGCGAGCTGCGCCTGATTCTTGAGCTGCACCGTATTCGGGCCGTGCACCATGGCGGCGCCGGCGGCCTGCCAGACCGCGTTGCCAGCCTCGGCTTCCGGCTGGGCGTCCTGTGCGAGCGAGACGGATGTGAAAGAGATGGCAAAAACAGCCGCGGCAGCTGCGGCCGCGCGGATCCAATGGCTCCCTAGCATTGGCTTTTCCCAGTTGCAGTCCATGGCGGACGGCGCACCTTGTCCCAAATGGCGACTCGCCGGCAATTACCCGACGTTTTTTCGACTCGGGGCTGTGAGCCAGCGCACAACTGCGCTGCTTCCGTCTCGCTTGCGGCCGCGAAAGCCGATGCTACAATTCGCGGCCTTCCAACGGTGGGGCCGTAGCTCAGCTGGGAGAGCGTCTCGTTCGCAATGAGAAGGTCAGGAGTTCGATCCTCCTCGGCTCCACCAATTTCCCCCTCCAGCGCCCAGCCATTCTGATCCGGACAAGTCGTGCTCGCGCCCGACTCTTTCCCTCATGCCACGAGGCCGGGGAAACACATCGCGGCTGTTCCCGCCGAGAGCACCGCGACCGTCGCAGCGAACGCGATGCCGACGAACGCTTTTTCCACGAAGCTGCGCAACGAGAAGGAACCAATGTGCTTGCTCATGTCTATCTCCTCAAACGTAATGACTGATCCGATGGGGCACATGATGGCGTGCGGCCGCGGCGAGGACTGTCAACCGGATGACACAAGCGAACGGCGCAGGAGGCGCCGGGCCTGATGCGTAGCGTCGCGTGCTTTGCGCTATTGCTGCTCAGTTGCGCGGCCATTGCCGCAGACGGATCTTCGAGCCAGACGATCGAGGCCGAAGGAGCGCGGGTCACTGTCGATTTCCAGTCCATGGACTTCGAGCACGGCACCGAGCCGATCGTCAATTGGATCAAGCGCTCGATGACCATCGTGGCCCGCTACTACGGGCAGTTTCCCGCGAAGGAGCTGCGCATCCGCGTGTTCTCGCTCAATGGCGGCCGCGTGCGTCACGGGACGACATACGGCATGCGCATCCCTTTCATCCGGCTGCAGCTCGGTCGCGAAGTCACCGCCGAGGAATTGAGCGACGACTGGGTGCTGGTGCACGAGATGGTGCATCTCGCGCTGCCCGAGGTCGGCGACGATCACGTCTGGTTGACCGAAGGCCTGTCGACCTATGTAGAAGGTATCGCGCGCGTGCATGCCGGCGAGCTCCGCCCGGAGCGCGTGTGGGCGGAGCAGGTGCGTTCGATGCCGAACGGCCTCCCGCGCTCCGGTGACGAAGGCCTCGACGAGACTCACACGTGGGGCCGCACATACTGGGGCGGCGCGCTGTTCTGCTTGCTGGCCGATGTGGAGATCCGCAAGAAGACCGGCAACCGCTTCGGTCTGCGCGACGCGATGAGCGCGGTGCTGCGCTCGAGCGGTGGCGTTTCGTACGAGATGCCGATCGATCGAGTGTTCAGAATCGGCGATGAGGCGACCGGCACGACCGTGTTGCGCGATCTTTACGCGCGGATGAAGGACAAGCCAGTCTCCCCCGATCTGGATCACCTATGGAAGCAGCTCGGAATCCGCGAGCGCGGCGACAGTGCGGAACTGCTGGACGATGCGCCGCTCGCGGCAACCCGCAAAGCCATCATGGCGCCGTGACTAGTGGTGGGGGTCAGGCTTCAGCCTGACTCAGTTCCTGGCGGCCGGTAGAACGTCGTTCACGATCACCGTCAGCACCGCACCCGCAAAAGTCACCGGATCGACCTCTGCGCTGATGCCCTGCCACTGCGTCGTCGCGACGACGACGAGATCTAGCGACGGCACCACATACGCAAACTGACCGCCGTAGCCCCACGCGAAGCTCGCTTCCGTCGCCGGCGGCTCGGCGACCCACCACAAATATCCATATGTAGTACCGCGCTGCGCGCCGTACGAGTCGCGCCATCCGAACTGCGGCGCCGTGCTGGTTTCGACCCACGATTCCGGCACGATCTGCTGAGTCCCCGAGCGACCTCGCTGCAGCAACAGCTGGCCGAAGCGCAGCAGGTCGGTTGCGGTCATCTTGATGCCCGAGCCCGCATTCACCATGTTCGGCTCGAGCTCCTCCCACTGCACGGTGCTGATACCGATCGGCTGAAAGAGCACTTCCTCAGCGAAGTCGGGCAGCGGTTTGGCGACGGCGTCCTGCACCACCAGCCCGAGCAGATTCACCGCCGCCGAGTTGTACGTGAACGTGCCGTTCGGATCGGTCTGCCGCCGGTCGAGCAGGAACTGCACGTGATCGTTCGACAGCACCCACAGGTTGTAGTCGTCGCCGCTGTTCTCGTTCCATTGATAGCGCGACGTCATCGTCAGCAACTGCTTGACGGAGACTGCGCGATCGCCGGTGTCGAGCGTGTACGGAGTGGAGACATAGGTGCCGACCGTCGCCTCGGTGTTCGGCAACTCACCCATCTGGATAGCGATGCCGGTGAGGATGCTGACGACGCTCTTCGTCACCGAGCGCAGATCGAACAGCGTCGCGGCGTCGGCGCCGCCGAAATAGTTCTCAGCGACCAGCTTGCCGTGACGCGCGACCAGCAGACTGCGGAAACGCGGCATCGCTGCGGCGTCGCTCGCGGCGCGACCCAGCATGACTTCGTCCATGTTGGCTTCGGCGGGTGTGGCTTTCGCCCAGGGCTGGGCGATATCGATGACGGTGACGGGCGGAGGCGGGGAGCCGGTCGGTGGAGCCGGGGTCGGCGGTGCAGAGCCATATCCGCCGCCGCCGCCACCGCCGCAGGCGCAGAGCAGAGTTGCGAGGAATGCAATCAGCCAGCGCCGTGCGTTCATGCCCTCAGTATACGGCTGCCTTGCCGTCGAGGGCGGAGCGATCCGAAGCCTGTTCGGCCGGTCGCGCCGGCCTCCTCAGGCAATGTTCGGGAAGCACATCGCCACGGTGCCGGCTGAAACGAAGCCGATGATCATCGCGGCGGCGATGCCGGCAAACACTTTCTCGACCACGGTGCGCAGCGCGAAAGAATCGGTGGGCTTGTTCATGAGTATCTCCTCGGTATCGGTGGGCCATCAGGTGAGGCGTAGGATGGCGACCGCCGACCGGGAGTACTGTCAACGCAGCGACACTGTAGGTCGGGCTTCAGCCCGACTCTTCGATTCAGTCTTTCCGTGTCAGCTCGCGCAGCGCGCGCTCATTCGCCAGCACCACGCTGCCGCGCCCGAGCGTGATCCAGCCCTGCCGCTTCCAGGTCTGCAGATACTTGTTGACGATCTGTCGCGACAGCCCGAGGAACTGCGCGAGATCCTCCTGAGTGATCTTCAACTGCGCGCCGGCCGGTATCTTGCGACCGTGCGAAGCCGCGAGACTCAGCAACCGCTTCGCGAGCCGCGCCGGCACGTTCAGGAGCGACGAATCTTCCGACTGTTCCGAGGTCCAGCGCACCCGTTTGCACAGCAGCTCGATCAAATGCACCGCGAGTTGCGGCTCGCGCTTCACGAGCGCGAGAAAATCTTCGCGCCGGATGATCATCAGTTCGGTGGGCGCCACCGTCGTGGCAGCAGCGGTGCGCGGTTGACCGTCGAGCAGCGCGATCTCGCCGAAGGTGTCGCCGGGCTCCATGATGTTGAGGAACACTTCTTTGCCGCCGGCTCCGCTCGTGCTGATGCGGACACGTCCCGTGACCACGCCGTACAGTGCATCGCCCGGGTCGCCGCGCATGACGACGACGGAATCGGCCTTGTAGGTGCGGCGCGAGGCGAGCGCGGCGATCTGCGCAATCGTCTGTTCGGGCAGTCCGCGAAACAGGCTGTTGCGCGCGATGATCGTTGTGGCATTCAGCGGCACGGCGGGAAACTCCGACACGCGACGCTGCCTTTGGACAGTGGCAGCGAGTGGGGCGCGACTATACCATTGCGGCTTTTCTGCCCGAGCGACTGGTCATGTCTCGCGGCTCAGCTTCAATCGCACCATTGCTGGTTGCCTGCTGCCTCGTGCCGCCGGCCGCGCAAGCACAGTACGAAGTCGATGAGGACAGCCGCGTCTGGCTGCGCGCGCTCATCGATGTGCGTGTCGCCCGCGGGCCGGAATTCCCAAGCTGGACCGACAGCGGTCCCGGAAAGCTGCGCTTCGGCGGGCGGGCCGACGACGCGGGCTTCGAGCACGTGACGCGCCTCGGGCTGGCACAACTGGCATTGCAGTTCGGCGCGTCGCTTCCCTGGGGGATCCGCGCGCAAGCCCAGGCCAACGTGCAGCCCGACATCGCGGACGACTATGAGCCGCAGCTCGTCGAGGCGTTCCTGCGCCGGGAGTGGGGCGGCGAGGCCGGCGGTTGGGGACTGCAGGCCGGATTGGCCGGTAACCCGTTTTCGCTCGAGCACGTCGGTCCGGCGTGGACGCCGGAGTACACGCTCTCGGCATCGGCGCTCGACAACTGGCTGTGGGAGGAAATCAGCATCGCCGGCGTTGAGGGCGAGTGGTGGCACCAGGGCGATCGCGGCCCTCGCTTCGGCATCGTGCTCGGCGGCGGCTACGGCCCGGATCAACTGGGTCGCCTCCTGGCGCTGCGCGGCTGGGTGATTGGCGACGGGTTGAGTGGCCTCAACAGCGATCTGCCTCTGCCGAACGGCACGCGCACCGATATTTTCGAAGAGCGCGACGATCGGCCAGCGGCGTATGCGCTCGCGACGATCAGCGATCCCGCCGAGCGCGGCGCACTGAAGATCGGTTACTTCGACAACCGTGGCGACCAGAATGCGGACGGCTCCTGGAACACGCACTTCACGACGATCGGCACGGTGCTGCATCCGATGCAATATCTCGACGTCGTCGCCCAGTACCTCGACGGTACGGCGCATGTGCGCGATACGACGAACGACAGCGCGATCCGCGCGTACTACGCGCTGCTGTCGTATCGGCATCAAGGGCATCGCGCCACGGTTCGCTACGACCGGTTTCGCGTCGAGGATCTCGATGGCGGCAATTCGACCTCGGAGCAAGGCGACGGTATCACCGCCGGCTATGCCTTCGAATGGGGTCTGCGGCAGCGGATTGCCGTCGAGTACACTTGGCTCGACAGCAAGCGTCCGAGCACCGCGCAGAGCGAGCGATCGCATGATGGCTGGCAGCTGAGCTATCGGTTCCGCTACTGATGCAAGTACTCAAAATTCTTCTGGCCTTTCTCGGCACGGCGATGCTTGTCGCGGCAACTCCCTCCGTTTCCGAGGCGCGCACTGTCTCGGGCCAGGTTGTCGGCCAGGACGGCAAGCCGATAGCGAACGCAGTCGTGTTCGTGCAGGAGCCGGCAGCTCTGCCGCCGCACGCGTCCGCATCGCCGGCGATCATGGATCAGTTCAACAAGACCTTCGTACCCGAAATGCTGCCGATCACCGTCGGCACGCAGGTGCGCTTTCCGAATCGCGATCAGATCCGCCATCACGTGTATTCGTTCTCGCGGCCGAAGCGCTTCGAGCTGCCGCTATACAAAGGCGAAGATGCGCCGCCGGTGCTCTTCGACAAGTCCGGCGTCGTCAAGATCGGCTGCAACATCCACGACTGGATGTCGGCGGTGATCCTGGTGCTGCCGAACGATCGGTATGCAGTCACCAAAGAGGACGGAACCTTCAGTCTGCCGGCGCTGGATGCAGGCACTTACACGATCACGGCGTGGCATCTGCAGAGCAAGGACAAGACGGAAGACGTCGCGCAGCACGTCGAGATTGCCGGCAGCGACCCGCAACTCACATTCAAACTCTCGCTGGCGCCGGTGCGTGCGCGTCCCGCGACGCGCGGCGCGCGGTGGGACCAATGAACTGGTGGGTGCGCGCCCGGCTGCGCACCAAGATCTTCATCGCTTTTTCCTCGCTGATCATCGCCGTGCTGCTGGCGACGCTCGGCTTCACCCAGATCGTCGTGTCGCGCGAGATAGAACGTACTCTGGATCGCGAGCTGCTCACGACGGGCGAAGTGTTCGAGGTGCTGCTCAAGGAGCGCGGCGCCCGCCTGGAGACGAACTCGATCCTGCTGGCGAGCGATTTCGCGCTGAAGAGCGCCGTCGCGACGCACTTCGATCCTGCGACGTACGAGCCGGCGACGCTGGCTTCGGCCGTGCAGAGCTGGCAGAACCGGATCGGCGTCGATCTGTTCTGGATCACCGACGAGCTCGGCACGGTGCTGGTGGCCTCGTCCGGCAAGGATCGCAGCGGCGAGTCGATCGAAGAGCTGTCGCCGCTCAAGGAAGCGATCGATTCCGAGGAGCCGGCCGCGGGTGTCGCGGAGATCGATGGCCAGTTGTTCCAGCTCGAGGCGGTGCCGGTGTTCGCGCCGGACGTGATCGGCTTCATGCTGCTCGGCGAAGCCGTCGACGATCGATTCGCGGAACGGCTGAAGCGCTCGACGGGCACCGACGTGTCGTTCCTGACTCAGGATCGCGTCTTCGCATCGTCGTGGAAGACGGACGAACGAGGCCGCGTCATTCCGTCACCGAGCGCGCGAGCCGCGCTGCTGAGCACGCGTACGCGCACGACGTCGCCGTTCTCCGTTGAGGACGAGACGTTCCTGTCGTTGATCGTGCCCGTGCAATCGCATCTGCCGCAGCCGCTGTTCGCGCTCATGCAGCGATCCTACGACGAAGCGCTCGGGCCGCTGCGCGCGCTGCAAAAGCGCATCGGTTTCATCGGTACCGCCGGCTTGCTAGGAGCGTTGCTGATCGGGGTGGCGCTCGCGGCGGGCATCATTGCGCCGTTGCAGGGACTGGTGGGCGGCATGCGCGAGGTTCTGCGCGGCAATCTGCAATACCGCTCGCGCATCGAGCGGCACGACGAGCTCGGCTTCATTGCGAAGTCGTTCAACGAAATGGTCGACGGCCTCGAAGAGCGCGAGCTGATTCGCGACACCTTCGGCCGGTTCGTGTCGCACGAAGTCGCGGAGGCCGTGCTCACGGGCCGAGTGCCGCTGCAAGGCGAGCGCCGCGACGTCAGCATTCTGTTTCAGGACATTCGCGGGTTCACAGGCCTGAGCGAACGGCTCGATCCCGCCGTTCTGCTAGGACTGCTGAATCAGTTCTTCACCGAAGTCGTCGCGGCAGTCGAAGCGGAGGGCGGCGTCGTCAAGCAATTCCTCGGCGACGGCGTGATGGCTCTGTTCGGCGCGCCGCAACCGTACCCGGACCACGCTGAGCGCGCAGTTCGCGCGGCGCTCGGTATCGTGAATCGGTTGAAGACTCTCAACGAGACATTGGGCGAGCAGGGCATCGAGCCGCTGGAGATCGGCGTCGGCATTCACAGTGGCCCTGTCGTCGCCGGTTTGATCGGTCCCGACAATCGCATCGAGTACGGCGTAGTGGGCGACGCCGTCAATCTTGCGAGCCGCGTGGAGTCGCTGACGCGCGAAATGCAGGCGACGATCCTCGTGTCCCGCGATATCTCCGCGCAGCTGGGCCCGGCGTTCGCGCTCGGCCGCAGCGCCACCATGGTGGTCAAGGGCAAGTCACAGCCGGTCGAAGTCGTCGAGATCCTGTCCTTGTGTCAACCGGTTGACAGTTCAGCCGCGCCGTAATCGCCATCCTTTGAGCCGACCCCAGTGTTGGCCTCGAGGAGATGGACATGAGCAAGTTTGATCGCCCGCTGACCGACCGCGCCACGCCCGAATTGCTGGAGTGGGTGCAGACTGTCGATCGCAATGCCCAGAAGACCGTCCTGGCGCGGGCACGCGCGGCGCATGAAGCCGTGTGGCAGACGCCGCGGACTCAGCCGCTTTTTTCTTCCGTCGCGGGTACCAGCGCAGCGCGGCCGGAGGACTTTTCTTTCTTCTTCTATTCTGCGCCGGCGGGTGGTGGGGCGACTGTCGCGGAGGACGATGCGACGGCACGGCGCTTGCGGCGGCTGCAGATGCTGAAGCTCATGCTCCAGCAGGCGCAGGCGGCGCAGGCTTCGAAGAAGCGCGACTGACGGACGCGCCGCGCCACGTCCACCTCGGACGGGTCGCGAAGCTCTGGTAGTCTGCCGGGAGCATGCTCCGCATCCTCCGCAACGGCGACTACCCTTCGCGACCCTGGAAGAACGGCGGCGGCACGACGCGCGACATCTGCGTCGCGCCGCCCGGCGCTTCGCTGGATGACTTCGACTGGCGCCTGAGCCTGGCGCAGGTCGATCGCGACGGGCCGTTCTCGCGCTTCGACGGTGTCGACCGCACGCTCATACTATTGAGCGGCGCCATGACGCTGCATGAACCGGATCGCCGCATCCAGCTCGTGCGCGGCGAGCCAGTTGCATTTCCGGGCGAGCGTGCAGTGGCAGCCAGACTGAGCGGCGGCTCGACACTCGATTTCAATGTCATGACGCGCCGTGGACGCGCGACGCACAGCGTCCAGCGTGAGGTCTTCGAGAGCCGCGTGAATCTCACGTCAAAGCACGAGCGCACGATCGTCGTGTTTGCTCTGGAAGGCGGACTGAGTGTCGCCGGCGAGTTGTTAGACGTACACGACACGGCCGTCATTTCCGGGCAGAGCATCGCGATCAATGCGACGCCGGGCGGAGCGGCGGCACTCGTCATCACGATCGTTGATTTTCATCCGAACGTGCTCTGAATACGCGAGCACAGGCGCTAAGCTGCGCCGCGGTGACGGACCAAACAATTCATAGAAGCGGCTGGGAGAGATGGCACGACTGGAACGCAGTCGTGTTTGCGCCGGTGGCTCGCTGGTTCTGCGATGCCGTGGGCGCCGCGCCGGGCCAAAGGATTCTCGATGCTGCGTGCGGCACCGGATTGCCATCGCTGGCACTCGCCGAACGCGTGCGCCCCAATGGCAAAGTCGTTGCGACCGATGTATCGCAGACAATGATCGCAGCGGCGATGCGCATCGCGCGCTCCGCCGGCGTCAACAATATCGAGCATCGCTCGATGGATCTCATGTCGCTGCAGTTCGACGATGCGACGTTCGATGCGGTCACGTGCAAGGACGGGCTGATGTTCTGCCCCGATCCGGTGAAGGCCGCCGGCGAGCTGCGGCGCGTCCTCAAGCCGAACGGACGGTTTGCCGTGTCGGCCTGGGACGTGCCGGAGAAGAATGCGTTTTTCATGACGATTCACCAGGCGCTCTCGCGCTTCGTGCCGCCGCGGCCGTCGCCGAGCGCCGGCTCACCGGGACCGTTCCGGCTGGCGCCGGTGTCGGAATTCCAGAGCGTGCTGCGGCAGGCAGGGTTCAGCGAGTTGTGGGCACAGAGCGTCGAGGTGGTCTTCGAGGTCGACTCGGCCGACTTGCACTGGCAGATCGTCAGCGACATGTCGGCGCCGGTCGAGCAAGTGAAGGCGACGCTTTCCCCGGCAGACGTACAGGGCCTGAAGCAGGCGATGGCTGAAGCGATCGAACCGTATCGCGCCGGCCGCCGCATCCGGCTGCCGAACACCGCACTGTGCATTTCGGGGCGACGCTAATATGCTGACGGTGCATGCGAATCACCGTCGCCCACCACAATCCCGCTTCCTGTCAGCGTTGGCGTGACGCGCTGGCGCGCGAGCTACCCGAAGCCGAAGTCGACATCTGGGGCCAGGGACATGCGGGCAGCGCGGACTATGCGATCGCGTGGGCTGCGCCGGGAAAAGAATTCTTCGATCAGAACGACCGCCTGAAGGCTTTCTTCTGCACTGGTGCCGGCGTCGAGAAGCTGATCACCAGTCCGTCGATACCGCCGTCCCTCCCGGTGATTCGCCTCGAAGACGCAGGCATGGGTGTGCAGATGGCGGACTACTGTGTCTATGCCGTCCTGCATTGGCTGCGCAGGCGCAGTGAATACGACGAGCAGCAGCGCGCCCACGTCTGGAAGCAATTGCTGCCGGCGAACGACCTCGCGGACTGGCCGATCGGCGTGTTCGGGTTGGGTGTGCTGGGTCTGCAGGTGGCGAATGCGTTTCGTGCGCTCGGCTTCAACGTGAACGGCTTCGCGCGCTCCGCGCATGACCATCCGGGGATCCGATCGTTCGCGGAGCAGGGTGGGGCGGGTGATTTTTCCGCATTCATGCGTGCGTCGAAGGTGCTGGCCATCATTGCGCCGCTGACGCCCGCCACCGAGGATCGCTTCAATCTCGAAACGCTCGCGCTGCTGCCGCCGGCGTCCTACGTGATCAACGTCTCGCGCGGTGGCCTGCTCGTCGAAGATGCGCTGCTCGAGCTGCTGAATCGCGGCCACCTCGCCGGCGCGGCGCTGGATGTCTTCCGTCAGGAACCCTTGTCGCCGGACAGTCCACTCTGGTCGCATCCGAAAGTCCGCGTGACGCCGCATGTCTCGGCGATCACGGTGATCGCACCCTCGGCACGGCAAGTGGCGGGAAAAGTTCGCTGCCTCGAGCGCGGCGAGCCGGTGAGCGGCGTCGTGGATCGCAGTCGCGGCTACTGAGCGCGCGCGGCAGGTGATTTGATCGTCAGAGTGACGATCTCGCCGCGAACGCCGCTCTGGTCGACGAACAGCTTCGCGACTGCGACGGGCAACGAGAACCTGCGCGGGCCGGCGCTGCCGGGATTGAGAAACAGCACGCCGTCCTTCTCCGAGATATTCGGCTTGTGCGAGTGACCGGCAACGACCGCGGCGAAGCGGTCGGCAACCGGATCGACGTCGAGCTTCGCGATGTCGTGCACGATGTAGATGCGCTGACCGCAAATGTCCACGATCGCGCTCGCGGGCAGCTGCTCCGCCCACGGATCTTTGTCGTTATTGCCGCGCACCGCCGTGAGCGGCGCGATGTGTTGCAGGCGTTCGAGGATTTCCCGGGAGCCGATATCGCCCGCGTGGATGATGTGATCGACCCTGGCGAGCGCGGCTTCGGCTTCCCAGCGAAGCAGTCCGTGCGTGTCCGAGATGACACCGATCGTCTTCATAGTGCGCGCGCAGTTTACCTGCGAAGCTCGCGCCGCTTGATACGCATCGGACGTAAATCACAGCGCGATCTACAGCGCTGAATAGCCAAGTCCGTCGGGCTCGTGGCCAGTCGCGAGCCAATCGACGATAGCCCATGTTTTCAGCTCGATGACGGCGACCCGGTCGAGATTCGGCGTCGCGACGAAAGCCTGCGCAAGCGGCGCTGCGACCAGGATGCCGACCGGACTTCCCCATTGCGACGCTTTCGGCTCCTGGATCTTGATGCGACGGACTTCCCGCCGCGTCGCGGCGTCCCACACGGCCACTGCGGCCGATTGCGCGTTGGAGACGAGCACGTGCTTGCCGTCGTCCGTGAACTTCACCCGGATCGGGAATGACGCAGAGGGCAGGGTGGCAACTACTTTCAGCGAAGCGACATCGATGATCGAGATCGTATTGCCGTCGCCATTGCCGGCCCACACTTCGCGCTGGTCCGGAGAGATCGCGATGCCTTCGGTGCCCTCGCCAGTCGCGATGTTCGCGATGCGTCGCTGCTGTTTCAGATCGATGACCGAGACCGAACCGGAGTTGATGTTGGCGACGAAAGCACGGTCGCGAGCCGGTGCGAGCGCGACCATGTGCGAGCCGAACTGGTCGGTATCGATTGCGGCGGTGACTTTGCCTGCTCTGATATCGACGGTGAGCAGCGCCTTCGTGCCTTCGGTCGTCACCGCCAAATCGTTGCCGCGCAGCCAGGCGATGCCATGAGGGCGGACGTGCTTGCCGAGATCGACGGTCCGCAGCGCCTTGCGCGCAACGATGTCGATCACTGTGAGCGTGTTGCCGGGAGTAGGCGACGATCCGTAGTTGCAGACGACCGCGATCTTCCCGTCCGGCGACACCGCGACTTCGTGCGGGCCCTCGCCCGTGGGAATTGTCGCGACGGGTTTCCTGGTGGCGAGGTCGAGCAACGACAGGGTGTTGTCGGCCTTGTTGAGTACGAGCAGCGTGCCGGGACTCGCAGCCACCGCGGAGATCGATAACGCCGACAGGAGCAGGGTGAAGAAGATCCGCATGGAAGATCCCGAATTGGAGGGCGGCCGGACGTGAATGGTAGTATGCCGCTCCGCGCAACTCGAACAACGCCCCCGTAGCTCAGTGGATAGAGCGACCGCCTCCTAAGCGGTAGGTCGTCGGTTCAACTCCGGCCGGGGGCGCCAAGTCGATGTCCAGGGACCTCCAGAGACACAACACGGGTCGACGCCTCTCGTAAGCGTACGCCTCCGATCCCTGATAACGACGGCTAACGACCCGAAGCCGACAC
>Ga0209382_10000399_pt1 | contig 71615 bp, 59 predicted proteins | sample SoiMetdeltSBSDD5_FD_187599 | JGI IMG/M metagenome (GOLD analysis project Ga0209382, IMG submission 187599) | Bulk soil microbial communities from a Populus tree surrounding site in Tennessee, USA - Soil MetaG P. deltoides SBSDD5 (SPAdes) (version 2) | ecosystem: Environmental > Terrestrial >...
CGTCACCTGGGACATCGGCTTCATCCACTACGCCTTCCCGGGCTCCTTCGACGGCGATCGGGACTTCTTCGAGCTGAAGCTCGCCGCGAGCGGCGAGGTCTGGAAGGGCGGCAAGCTGGGCGGTGTCGTCTACTACGCGCCGGATTACTACGGCAAATACGACAGTGCGTGGACCGTGGAGGGAAGCTTCGCGCAAGTGCTCCCCAATGTCGGCTTCTTCACGCCGGTCTTCAGCGCAACGGTCGGCCACACCTTCTTTGGGGACGAGTTCTACTCGCACCGCTACGGCTGGACCGATCTCGACTACACCTACTGGAACGTCGGTCTGACGCTCGCTTTCCACGAGAAGTGGTCGGTCGACCTGCGCTACTGGGACACCGACAACGAGGGCCTTGCGCTCCTCAAGGGGGATCGGGCCGACGAGCGCTTCGTGGCCACGCTGAAGTACAGGTTCTGAGCCTGGAGCATACCAGCTCGGACGGTGACGGGCCCCGCAAGGGGCCCGTTTCCATTTCCGCCGCCGCCTAGTCCTTCACGGCGCCGGCGCCGAGGCGGACGGGCGGCACGTACATGCGCTCGGCCGAGCACAGGCGGCGCTGGTCCTCGTTGCGGCCGCAGGCGCGGAACTGGCCGTCCCTGGTGAAGCAGACGCGCACCTCCTTCAGCCGGTTGCCGGCGCCGCCGCACTGCACCGACATCATGTCGGGTTTCAGCTCCGGGTTGGCGGCGAGGAAATCCTGCACCAGCTCGCTGACGCCGACGAACAGGCGCTCGTCCTTGAGGTCGACGAAGCGCGGGGGGATCTTGACCTTGCCGTGGAGCTTGCGCGCCAGCTCGAAGTAGCCGTCGACGCCGAGGCCCGAGCAGGTGCCGTGCTTGCGGTACTCGTGGAACACCAGCCGCTTGCTCGGCATGATGTCGAGCATGCGGTCGGCGACCGGGCCCGGCACCCAGCCGCGGTCCTCGCTCTGGCAGTATTGCGGCCAGTCCCTATCGTACTGCGGCCACAGCCCGTGCAGGACGAAGGCGAAGGGGCGGCCGCTGCACTGCGGGTCCTTGCGCTTGTCGCCGGCGTCGGCGCAGTAGGTAGGGCTCCAGGACAGCGCCAGCACGTAGTAGTCGAACACCCCGGCCTCACCGCGCTGCGCCAGCGCTTGGCCGCCGGCAAGCACGATGGCGGCGAGCGCGATCGCCAGTCTGGCTATTCGAGCCTGCAGCATTGCCGATCCCTCATTGGACGAATTGTCACCACACCACGGTTGGTGCGGTTTCAGCATATCGCGTCGGCGCGGCGCGGCAAGTGGCATCCGCCGCCGCGACGATGAGCCATGGGCGGCGCCCCCGCAGCCCGAACGCCGCAAATTCGACACTTATTGCAGCAATGCGGGAGATGCTCCCGGCTCTGCCGGGCGACGGATGCCGCCGGAGTTTGTTGGCTCGTCTCTTGTGCAATGAAAGGCGTGTCTGAATTCCTTGTCGCCGGGGCCCGCCATGCCTCTCGTGCGGCTGCCGCTGAAGCTGCCCGCATTCAGGGAAAAGAGACCCAAAGCCCGTATGAGCCCGAGGCGGCAACGCGCCAGAGCCGGTCGCCGGCCCGGGTGGCACGCGCCCGGCTCGAAGGGATTGCGAGGGATTAAGATGAGACTTGGAGCTTTGTCGCGGCCGAGCCTGTTCGCGGGGCTCGTCCTGCTGCTGGCCCTGATCGCCGCCCCCACCCTGGTGAGCGCACAGACGGCTGCCCAGGACTCGTCCAAGGGCGAAGCGGGCGGGACCGCGCGCACCGAGCTGCCGCCGGGCGTCGAGCGGATCGTATCGATCGAGGGGATCACCGAGTATCGCCTGCCCAACGGCCTGCGCGTTCTCCTGTTCCCCGACCAGACCAAGGAGGTCGTCTCCGTCAACGTCACCTACATGGTCGGCTCGCGCCACGAGGGCTACGGCGAGACCGGCATGGCCCACCTGCTCGAGCACATGCTGTTCAAGGGCACCCCCAAGCACGCCAACATCTGGAAGGAGTTCAGGGACCGCGGGGCGAGCGCCAATGCGACCACCCACTACGACCGCACCAACTACTTCGCCGTCCTCTCCGCCTCCGACGAGAACCTGGAATGGGTGCTGGAGCTGGAGGCGGACCGGATGGTCAACTCGTTCGTGGCCAAGCAGGACCTGGACGCCGAGATGACCGTCGTGCGCAACGAGATGGAGGGCAAGGAGAACAGCCCCGGCGCGGTGCTCGCGGAGCGGGTCATGGCCACCGCCTTCGAATGGCACAGCTACGGCAAGGCCGTGCTCGGCGCGCGCTCCGACGTGGAGAACGTGCCGATCGAGCGGCTGCAGGGCTTCTACAGGACGTTCTACCGGCCGGACAACGCGGTGCTCATCGTCTCGGGCAAGGTCTCCGAAACGAAGGTCCTCCAGCTCGTGCACAAGCATTTCGCTCCCATCGCGAAACCCGATCGGGCGCTTCCGGTGTTCTACACGACCGAGCCCGCGCAGGATGGCGAGCGCCTGGTCCACATCCGGCGCGTGGGGGACTATCAGCTTGCGATCGCCGGATACCACGTGCCGCCCGCGTCCCATCCGGATTTCGCGGCGGTCTCGGTGGCGGTCAACATCCTGAGCCACACGCCCTCCGGCAGGCTGCACAAGCGGCTGGTGGAGGCGAAGAAGGCAAAGTCGTCCTCGGGCAGCACCCTCGCGCTCAAGCAGAGCGGCTACCTGTTCTTCAACGCGGTGCTGGGCAAGGAGGACTCGCTCCCCGACGCGCGCACCGAGCTGGAGAAGGCGGTGGAGGGCCTTGCCGAGGAAGTGCCGTCGCTGGACGAGGTCGAGCGCGCCCGCGTCCGGTTCGCCAACAGCTTCGAGGCCAACCTCAGGGACCCCAAGCGCGTCAGCGACCTGCTGAGCGAGTGGTCGGCGCGGGGCGACTGGCGGCTTTTCCTCCTGCACCGGGACCGCATTCGCAAGGTCGGCCCCGAGGACATCAAGCGCATCGCCGCCGCCTACCTGAAGCCGGCGAACCGCACCTCCGGCCTGTACATTCCGACCGACAAGGCGGACAGGGCGCCGATCCCCAACGTGAGCGAAGCCGACATTGCGGGGATGGTGAAGGACTACAAGGGCGATGCGACCGTCGTGACGGGCGAGGCCTTCGACCCCTCGCCGCAGAACATCGAGGCCCGCACGACCCGCACCAGGATCGGCAACCTGAAGGTGGCCCTGCTGCCGAAGAAGACGCGCGGGCAGAGCGTGGTCTTGCGGCTGTCCCTGCAGATGGGCGACGAGAAGAGTCTCATGGACCGCGGCCTGGCCGGCAACGTGGCGGCATCCATGCTGATGCGCGGGACCGCCAAGCGCACGCGCGAGCAAATCCGCGACCAGCTCGACAAGCTCAAGGCCTACGGCTCGGTCTCGGGGGACGCGACCGGCGTCGGCGCCTCGTTCGAGACGACGCGGGAGAACCTGCCGGCGGTGCTGCGGCTGATCGCGGAGATCGTGCGCGAGCCGGCATTTCCGGCGAGCGAGTTCGACCAGCTGCTGCAGCAGGCCCTGACGAACATCGAAAGCCGGCGCAGGGACCCCAACGCGATTGCCTTCAACGAGCTCAACCGTCACCTCGACATTCATCCCAAGGGCGACGTGCGCCACGTCGGCACCTTCGACGAGCAGATCGCCGGCTACAAGGCGGTGACGCTCGACGAGGTGAAGGCCTTCCACCGGGACTTCTACGGCGCATCGCACGGCCAGCTCACCGTCGTCGGCGATTTCGACGCCGCCGAGATGGCGGCGCTGGCCAAGGAGTTGCTCGGCGACTGGAAGAGCAAGACCCCCTACCGGCGCATCGCCTCGGAGTACCGCGATTTCGCCGTCATCAACAAATCCTTCGAGACGCCCGACAAGGCCAATGCGGTGTTCATCGCCTACCAGCGCCTGAAGGTGCGCGACGACGACCCGGACTATCCGGCGCTCCTGATGGCCGGCAATGCACTGGCCGGCAACGCCTACAAGAACCGCCTGGTCGACCGGCTGCGCCAGAAGGACGGCCTCAGCTACAGCGCCGGCGGGTCGATCTCCGCCGGCGCGCTCGACCCTGTCGGGTCCTTCATGGCGACCGCCTCCTACGCGCCGCAGAACGCGGTGCGGCTGGAGGCCGCCTTCAAGGAGGAGATCGCGCGCGCCTTGAAGGACGGCTTCACGGCCGACGAGCTGGAGGGTGCCCGCAAGGGATGGCTGCAGCAGCGCTCCGTGGGGCGCACCCAGGACGGCAGTCTCGCCACCCGCATCCACGGCCTCGCTTACTTCGATCGCACGCTGGCGTGGGACGTGGAGCTCGACGAGAGGATCAAGGCGCTGACCGTCGACGACCTCAACCGCGCGCTACGGCGGTTCGTCGACCTCGACAGGATGATGATCGTCAAGGCCGGCGACTTCGCCAACGCCAAGCGCGAGCCCGCCCCTCCCGGCAAGGAGTAGCGGCGGCGCCGAAGGAGCAGCGGCAGGGCCGGAGAGCGCCGCCGAGGCAGGCGACCGTGACGAGCGGATCCTGCCACGCGTCGCGGTCGCGTGGGGCTCGTTCGCCGGCCACCCCCGGGATGCGCGGCGGCAGCCCATGCCGTCTGGCGGAGTCGCGCCGGTCGTGCCGACGCGCAGACCCACCCGTTCAGGGAAAACGGCCCAAGAATCCGTGTGACCTCGGAGCAGCACGCCGCACGGCCGTTGGCTGTGCTGTGCCAGTGCATGGGTGCAGCTCGAGGAACAGTGAGGATGCCATGGGACTTGCAGCTCGATCGAAGCCGGGGCTGTTTGCGGCTCTGCTTCTTGTAGCCTTGGGGGCCACCCCTTCCCCCGTCTCCGCACAGACGACGCCCAGCGGCGATGCAGCGCGTCAGACCCTGACGAACGCGCTGCCGCACGGGGTCGAGCGCGTCGAGTCGATCGAAGGCGTCACCGAATACCGCCTGCAGAATGGCCTGCGGGTCCTGATTTTCCCGGACCAGACCAAGGAGGCCATAACCGTCAACATCACCTACCTGGTCGGTTCGCGTCACGAGAGTTACGGCGAGACCGGCATGGCGCACCTGCTCGAGCACATGCTCTTCAAGGGCACGCCCAAGCATCGCGACATCAGGAAGGAGTTCAGGGACCGTGGGGCGAGCGCCAATGGGACCACGCTCTACGACCGGACCAACTACTTCGAGGTCTTCGCCGCGACCGACGCGAACCTGGAGTGGGCGCTGGAGCTGGAAGCGGACCGCATGGTCAACTCCTTCATTGCCAAGAAAGATCTCGACGCCGAGATGACTGTCGTCCGCAACGAGATGGAGAGCAAGGAGAACAATCCCGGTGCCATCCTGCTCCAGCGGATGCTGGCGACCGCCTTCGAATGGCACAACTACGGGAAGTCCGTTATCGGTGCCCGCTCGGACGTGGAGAACGTCCCGATCGAGAAGCTGCAGGCATTCTACAGGGCCTACTACCGGCCGGACAACGCCGTGCTCATCGTGACGGGCAAGGTCACCGAGCAGAAGGTCGTCGAGCTGGTGCACAAGCATTTCGGCCCCATCCAGCGGCCTCGAGAAGCGCTTCCGCGTCATTACACCGTGGAGCCTGCGCAGGACGGGGAGCGCCAGGTAACGCTGCGGCGCGTGGCAGACTTTCAGCTCGCCATGATCGGATATCACGCGCCTCCGCCGTCCCACCCGGACTTCGCGGCCGTTTCAGTGGCGGTCAACATTCTCGGGCATACGCCCAACGGAAGGCTGCACAAGCGGCTGGTGGAGTCCAAGAAGGCAAGCGCGGCGTCCGGCATGGCTCTCGATCTGAGAGAGAGGAGCTATCTGTTCTTCAACGCGGTGCTGCGCAAGGGCGACTCGCTCGTCGACGCGCGCGACGCGCTGGAAAAGGCTGTTGGCAGCATGATCGCGGACCCGCCGTCCAAGGCGGAGCTGGAAAGCGCCCGCGTTCGCATTCTGAACGCCTTCGAAGCGGCCCTGAGGGACCCCATGAACGTGGCCACCAGCCTGAGCGAAGGGGTGGCGGTAGGCGACTGGCGGCTCATGTTCCTCGTCCGCGACCGCATTCGCGAAGTCGGTGTGGACGATGTCAAGCGTGTCGCCGCGGCCTACCTGAGGCCGTCGAATCGCACGGTGGGCCTGTTCGTCCCGGCGGCAACCGCCGATCGCACCGAGATCCCGGCGGTGAGCGACGAGCAGATCGTCGCGATGCTGCAGGGCTACAAGGGCGGCAAGGCGGTCGAAGACGGCGAGGCGCTCGATCCGTCGCACGCGAACATCGAGGCACGCACGCTGCGCAGCAAGACCGGCAATCTGCAGCTGGCCCTTCTGCCCAAGAAGACGCGTGGCAACACGGTGGTGTTGCGGCTGTCGTTGGAATTGGGCGACGAGAAGAGCCTGATGCATCGCGATTACGCGGGCGCCATGACAGCAACGATGCTGGAGCGTGGGACCATCAAGCGCACCCGCAAGCAGATCGCGGACGAGTACGACAGGCTGAAGGCACAGGGTGGCGTCGGCGGCAACGCGACGGGTGTCGAAGCGGCGTTCGAGACGACCCGTGAGAACCTGCCGGCCCTGATGCGTCTCATCGCCGAGATCCTGCGCGAGCCGTCCTTCCCGGCCGCCGAGCTCGAGCAGCTGAGACAGTCGACTCTGCAGGGGATCGAAAGCAAGCGCAGCGAGCCCGGCTCGATCGCCTCCAACACGGTGGCCCGCCACCTCAACATTCGTCCGAAAGGCCACATCTACTTCGCCGCGACCTTCGACGAGCAGATCGCGGCCTTCAAGGCGGTGACACTCGACGACGTGAAGGCCTTCCATCGCGACTTCTACGGTGCATCGAACGGCCGGCTGACCATCGTCGGCGACTTCGACGCGGCCGCGATGGCGGCATTGGCGAAGGAGCTTTTCGGCAGCTGGAAGAGCAGGACGCCGTACGTGCGCGTCGCTTCCAAGTACGCCGACTACGCTGTCGTCAACAAGTCGTTCGAGACGCCCGACAAGGCCAATGCGATCTTCTACGCCTACCAGCCGTTGAAGATTCTCGACGAGGATGCCGACTATCCGGCCCTGTTGATGGCCACCAATGTTCTGGTCAACGGTACCAAGAGCCGCCTCTTCGACCGGCTGCGCGGCAAGGAGGGGACGAGCTACAGCACCGGCGGGCAGGTGACCGCAGGCATCTTCGATCCCGTCGGCTCGTTCTCCGCCAACGCGATCTACGCGCCGCAGAACGCCCGCAGGGTCGAGGCGGCCTTCAAGGAGGAGATCGCGCGTGCCTTGAAGGACGGCGTCACCGCTGAAGAGCTGGAAAGCGCCCGCCAGGGACTGCTGGAAAGCTGGAGAGTGGAGCGCTCCGACGACGCTTCGCTGTCGGCTATCATCCACAGCTGGATGCTCAGTAATCGCACGATGGTGTGGCTCGCCGACCGCGAGGCGAAAATCAAGGCGGTGACCGTCGACGACGCGAACCGCGCGCTGCGCCGGTTCATCGACCCCGGCAAGATGATCATCGTCAAGGCCGGCGACTTCGCCAACGCCAAGCGTGAGCCCGCCGCAGCCGCGAAGGAGTAGCGGCGGTGGCGAAGACGTTGTGCCTGCGCTGAGGTAGCCGAGCCGAGCACGAGACAGCTGGGCAGACAGGAGCCGTGTTGGGCGGCTCCTGTCTCGTTGGGGAGAGCCTTGCAGAAGTAGCCTGTAAGCAGCAGGGACTCGACGCAACTTTGCCCTTGAGAGAACAAAAGGCCAACACTATCGTGTAGACGAACGGCCCGGGTCTGCGAGCAAGTCGAGCCGGATCGCGAGGGGGATCGGGGATGAAGGCTCGGCGCACCACGACACCAGTACCGGTGTTTCGTACAGTCCTGGGCAAACTCTACGAAGCCGACTGCCTGGACTTGCTTCCCACGCTCAAGGGCAGGTCGGTAGACACCATATTCGCCGATCCACCGTTCAATCTCGGGAAGGACTACGGGGCGCGTTGCCCCGATCATAGAACCGAGGACGAGTATCTTTCCTGGTGCAGGCGCTGGCTCCGCGAGTGCGAGCGGGTTCTGAAACCTGGCGGCGCGTTATTCCTTTATAACTTGCCGAAGTGGAATGTCCTTCTGGGTGGGTACCTCGCCGAGCTGGGCCTGCAGTTCCGTCACTGGATCGCGATCGAGCAGAAGGGCCGCTTTCCGATCGCCGGCAGGCTATATCCAGCTCACTACTCGCTGCTCTACTATACCAAGGGCAAGCCGAGGCGGTTCAACAGTATACGAACCCCGATCGAACGGTGCCGGCACTGCAGCGGCGAGATTCGCGACTACGGGGGACATCGCAAGGCGATGCATCCCAATGGCGTAAACCTCAAGGACGTTTGGACCGACATCCCGCCGGTACGACACAGGAAGTTCAAGTCAGAGAAAAGACAGGCGAATGCCCTCAGCACAAAGCTCGTCGAGCGCGTGGTCGAGCTCAGCACCCTGCCCGGCGGTGTGGTGCTGGATCCGTTCGGAGGCAGCGGGACGACCTACGCCGTCTGCGAGCAGAGGCACCGGCACTGGATCGGAATTGAGCTCGAGAGCTGCGGTCCAATCATTGCGCGTCTGAAGGAAGGTGACGTGCGCAATCATCGCAACGAAGATTTCGTGGAGAGGCGTTTCGACACGACCATGCCCTTGTTCAACGCTACGGCGGGGTGAAGTGCCGGCGATTTCGGAGATTCGGGACTACAACGGCTTCGTGACCAAGGCGTCGCGCCTGGGCCTGAAGGGACTCGTAGAGGAGGTGACCCAGGTGGTCACGGGGTTCCAACTGCTCGTCGCCGAGGATAAGCAGGCGAACGGGACTAGGTGGATCAGGCAGGAGATCGATCGCAGGTTCGCGGAGCTGAAGGGCTGGAGGAAGGTTGCAAGCGGTGGCGTCGACTGGACAAAGACCAATCGCAAGGGAGCGACCATAGGCGTCGAGGTGCAGGTATCCGGTCGGAGCGACATGCTGGCGGTGGACATCATGCATCTCAAGGAAGAATTGGTGCTGGGCAGGATCGACGTCGGCATCATCGTTGTACCGGATGACACGCTATCCAGATTTCTGACCGACCGGACACCAAATCTTGCAACTGCGCTGAAGCACGTCGAGCATCGAGCAAGCGACCTCCCAATCAGCGTGCTTGCGTTCAGGCATGATGGATCGGCCCTGCCCTGGAAGATGAGGACAAATCCGGGCAAGCGTTCGTAGAGCGCAGGGCGACGCTCACATCCCCTTGGCCTGCTCCCTGAGGGCGAACTTCTGGATCTTGCCGGTGGGGGTCTTGGGGATGTCCGTGAACACCACGTGACGGGGCACCTTGTAGGCTGCGAGGTGCGCGCGGCAGTGGGCGGTGATCTCCTCCGCGGTCGGCGCCGGCACGCCGGGCTTCAGCTCGATGAACGCCATCGGCGTCTCGCCCCACTTGGTGTCGGGCCTGGCGACCACCGCGCACGAGGCCACCGCCGGATGCTTGTAGAGCGCGTCCTCCACCTCGATGGAGGAGATGTTCTCGCCCCCTGAGATGATGATGTCCTTGGAGCGGTCCTTGAGCTGGATGTAGCCGTCGGGGTGCAGCACGCCGAGGTCGCCGGAGTGGAACCAGCCGCCGGCAAAAGCCTCCCTGGTCGCCTCGGGGTTCTGAAGGTAGCCCTTCATGACGATGTTGCCGCGGAACATGACCTCGCCCAGGGTGGTGCCGTCGGCGGGCACCCGGGTCATGGTCGCAGGATCCATCACGGTCAGGCCCTCGAGCGCGGCGTAGCGCACACCCTGGCGCGCGTTGAGCGCGGCCTGCCGCCCTGCGTCGAGCGCGTCCCACTGGCTGTGCCACTCGTTGACAACGGCGGGGCCGTAGACCTCGGTCAGCCCATAGACGTGGGTGACGTGGAAGCCCGCCACCGCCATCGCCGCCAGCACGGCCTCCGGCGGCGGTGCGGCGGCGGTCACGAACTCCACCTTGTGGGGCAGCGGCCGCTTCTCCTCCTCCCTGGCGCCCAGCAGGGTCGACATCACGATCGGCGCCCCGCACAGATGGGTGATCCCGTGCTCGGCGATGGCATCGTACATCGCCTTGGCGCGCACCCAGCGCAGACACACGTGCGTGCCGGCCACCACCGAAAGCGTCCACGGGAAGCACCAGCCGTTACAGTGGAACATGGGCAGAGTCCACAGGTAGACGGGATGCTTGCCCATGTTGGCGGCGAGCACGTTGGAATAGCACATGAGGGCCGCGCCGCGGTGGCTGTAGACCACGCCCTTGGGATTGCCGGTGGTGCCCGATGTGTAGTTGAGCGACAGCGACTCCCACTCGTCCTCGGGCCTGCGCCAGCGGAAGGAGGGATCGCCCGAGGCGAGGAACGCCTCGTAGTCGGTGTACGACAGGGTCTCGGCCGCCTGCGGGAACTCCTGGTCGTCGCAGTCGATGACGAGCGGCTCGACCTCGGCCAGCGCCAGCGCAGCGCGCATCGCGGGCGCATACTCGCGGTCGCAGATCACCACCTTGGCAGCGGCATGGTCGAGCTGGAAAGCGATCGCCGCGGCATCGAGCCGGGTGTTCAAGGCATGCAGGACGGCCCCCGTCATCGGCACGCCGTAGTGCGCCTCGACCATCGGCGGCGTGTTCGGGAGCATGACGGAGACCGTGTCGCCGGGACCGACGTAGCGGGCTGCCAGCGCCGAGGCGAGCCGCCTGGCGCGGGCGTAGAGCTCCGCATAGCCGAGCCGCGACCGCCCGTGGATCACCGCGGGATGGTGTGGAAACACCGACGCGGCCCGCTCGAGAAAGCTGAGCGGGGTCAGCGCCCGATAGTTGGCGGGGTTCTTGTCGAGGTGCTGGGTGTAGCGGTTTTCCGACATGCGGGGCATCCGGAGGGCTCGAGGAGGCGAGGCACGCTAGCGGATGCACACTCCCGGGAGCAACTGGGCCGCATGACCGTGCGACCACGGTGCGCTGCCACCCACAGCATCCGGCACAACCGCGCAGCCTCCAGAATATGCAAGCGAATTTACTGCATGGAAACGCAAATTCTGTGGAAAATATTTCGCCAATGCCGTAGTTTGGATCGGGGCTCTCCGGGCGAGATTGACGTGCAACGCACCCGCCGGGAGGCGCTGGGTGCGCTGCCGTGGAGACGGGCCATGAGGGGATCGGCGTCGCCGGGTCGGCAGCAGTTGCAACCCAAGAGCCTGATGCAGCGCCTGGCGTTGCTCGCCAGTGGGCGGCTTTCCCCGGACGAGGGCGCCCCCTCCGGACGTGGCCAGAGCGCCAGTATCGGCACGCTCGTGTCCTTTGGCCTCGGCGCGCTGATGAGCAGCGTGCTGGGCGGCTCGATGCTCCTCGGCCTGCGCACGCTCGATGCCGGCGAAGCCCAAGTGCACGTCGAGGGTCCTGCCTCGCTGCGCGAGATCGCGCCGGAGACCATCGACGTCGCCATCGAGCGCGGCGAGCGAGGGCGCGCAACGCTGAGCCTGCGGGTCGAGGGCGCCGATGGCCCCGGCACGGAGCTGGTTTTGAAGGGCGTTCCGAGGGAGGTGAAGCTCTCCAAGGGCGTGCGGCGCGATGCCGAGACCTGGGCGGTCGCGCACGCCGATTTCGACGCCCTCTTTCTGACGCTCGGCGAGACCGGCCCCGATGCGTTCGATGTGCGCATCGACGTGCTCGCGCCGTCCCGCCCGGCCAGGCAGGCCGCTGTCGTGCGCGTGCGCATGGTCGATACGGCCGCCAAGGAGCTTGCCGCCACGACGAAGGTTCAGGAGAGCCCGCCGGACGACAAGGCGCCCGGCGAGGCAAAAATCGAGATGCCCCCGGCCCGCACCGACATCGCCAAGCTTGCCTCCGCTGTCGACGCGGACGCGGGCAGGACGCCGCCGACGGTGGCCGGGGTCAAGGCCACACGCCCGCCGCCGGGACGCGCCGATCAGAAGCCCGCGGGCAAGAAGACCGAGCCCGTGGACAGGTACTGGCCCGAGGGCGCGAGCGGCCTCGGCGCCATTGCCCGGGAGCCGGAGCGGCAGCTGTGGTGGAGCATGCCGCCGCCTTGGTCGCCCTTCGGCGGCGACTGAGGTGTCAGACCCTCCGGGTCCGACACCATGGCTCCAACGCCGGCTGTGCAATGGTGTCAGACCCGGAGGGTCTGACACCGCGCGCTGCGCCCCCTGGCCACCCGCCGCGTTCTGAAATACAAGCGGGCGGGCCAGGGGTTTGACCCCGTTTCCGGTTTCTCCGAGGAGCCTCATGCTGCTAGCTGGCAAGGTCGCGATCGTAACGGGGGCGGCGCAGGGCATCGGCCAGGCGTGTGCCGTCCGGCTCGCCAGGGAGGGCGCCAAGGTCGCCCTGTGCGACGTGAATGCCGAGGCGGTTCAGCGGGCCGTGCAGGTCATCGAGGCGGGCGGCGCAACCGCCATCGCTGTAGCCGGCGATGTCGCCAGGCCGGCCGATGTCGCCAAGTCCGTCGCCGCCGTGCGCGAGGCCTTCGGCCGCATCGACGTGCTGGTCAACAACGCCGGCGTCGTCGACGACGCCCCGTTCCTCGACCTCGGCATCGAGGAGTTCGACCGCGTGCTCGGTATCAACCTCCGCGGTGCCTTCCTGATGGGCCAGGCGGTCGCCAGGCAGATGGTGGAGCAGGCCAAAGGCAATGACGGGGCCGCCCCCGGTGCCATCGTCAACATGAGCTCGATCAACGAGCGCTTCGCGCTGCCCGACCACGTCGCCTACTCGATCTCCAAGGGCGGGATCAGCCAGCTGACCAAGGCGATGGCGATCGCGCTGGCCCCGCTCGGCATCCGCGTCAACGCCGTCGGCCCCGGCACCATCGACACGCCACTGCTGGCCGGCGTGATCAAGGACGAGGGGTTCCGCGCCAAAGTGCTGTCGCGCACGCCGATGGGCCGCTTCGGCCGTCCGGAGGAGATCGCCGCCATTGTCGCCTGGCTCGCCAGCGACGAAGCGAGCTACGTCACCGGCACCACCGTCTTCGCCGACGGCGGACGGCTGCCTCTCAACTATGTCGTGCCGGTGGCCGAGTAAAAGGTTTCAGGTGTCAGGTTCCAGGTTTCAGGGAAGTGGTGCGCTGAACCATGGCCGGCCTGATACAAACCTGAAACCTGAAACCTGAAACCTGCTCTCGGGAGGACTGCATGGACCTCGCGCTCGCGCGAACAAGGAGCATCGGGCTTTGGACGGGGCTTGGCACGCTCGTCCTGTCTGCGGCCTGGCTTTGCCTGGCCCCGCTTCCCGGCGCCGCGCAGGAGGCCGCGGGCCCTGCGGCGATCAAGATTCCGCTCACCGAGGTCGACGCTGCCCCGCAGACGCCGGTCGTGGGTGGGATGTTGAAGAGCAGGATCGTCTCGCCGGAAATCAAGCCGATTACGCCGCTGCCGGCCGAGGCATCCAGCAGGCACAGGCTGGACCTGCCGGACCGCAAGCTCTCCTTCACCGTCAAGGCCGGCGCCGTCGCCTTCACGGACGAGACCGGCGCCGTGGTGGCGGAGATCGGGTATTTCGCCTACCTGCTCGACGGCGCCGATGCCAAGAAGCGTCCTGTCACCTTCGCCATCAACGGCGGCCCCGGCTCGGCTTCTGCCTGGCTGCACCTGGGCGCGCTCGGGCCCTGGCGCCTGCCGATGACGGCGGATGCCGCCCGGCCCACGGCGCCGGTCGATCTTCTGCCCAACGCCGAGACCTGGCTCGACTTCACCGACCTCGTATTCATCGATCCCGTCGGCACGGGCTACACGCGCCTGCATCCGCCGGCCGCTGCGCCGAAGCCGGAGCAGGCGAAGGACGGCAAGGCCGAGACCGACCGCAAGCCGCGCAAGGTGGGCCCAAGCCGGGATGCCGACCCGCTGCGCGACAGGTTCTGGTCGGTGCAGGGGGATATCGCCTCGATCGCCGTCTTCATGAAGAGCTGGCTGGAGGCGAACGGGCGCGCGGACTCCCCCAAGGTGTTCCTGGGCGAGAGCTACGGCGGCTTCCGCGCGCCGCGCGTGGCCCAGTCCCTGCAGGCGACGCCGGGCTTTGCCCTCAACGGCATCGTCATGGTTTCACCGGCCCTGGCGGGTATGGGGTTCGACCCGGGCCTCGCGAACGTGATGCTCAGGGTGGCGCAGTTTCCCTCGCTCGCGGCAGCGATCGCCGACGCCAGGGGCCCGGTATCGGCCGCGCAGCTGGCGGCGTTCGAGCGCGAGGCCGCAGGGCCGTACCTCGCCGATCTGCTCGCCGGTCCGCGCGACAAGGCGGCGCTGGAGCGCCTGGTGCAGCGCATCGTTGCGGTCACCGGGCTCGACGCCGAGACCGTGCGCCAGCTGGGCCCGCGCTCGCGCGCGCAGATCTTTGTCGGCGCCGTCGACGCCAAGCTCGGGCACACGCACAGCGTCTACGACGCGACGTTCAAGCGCCAGGCGGCCTACGACGGGCCTACCCTCGTCGACGGCGGCGGCGACGACCTGGGCGGCCTCGCCACGCAGCTCGCGAGAGGCATGGCCCGGCTCGACAAGCAGCACCTCGCGTGGAACCCGGGCCGGGAGTATCTTCTGCGCAGCGCGGGCTCCTGGTCGTGGTACGGCCAGGAGTCCGTAGCCTCGCTCAGGGGCGCGCTCGTGCGCGATCCGACGTTTCGCGTGCTGATCGCGCACGGCTATGCGGACTTGGTGACCCCCTACTTCCGCACCAAGCTCATCCTGGACCAGATGCCGACCATCGGCACCGACAACCGCGTGCGGCTCGAGGTGTACGGCGGCGGCCACATGTTCTACAGCCGCGACGACGCCCGCGCCCGGTTCCGCAAGGGTGCGGTGCGGTTCTACGAGGAGCTCGCGGGCCCCGCCGCGAAGGGCTGACCACCCGTCATCCCGGAAGCCGAGCCCCGGCCCGCAGGGCCGAGGGCGAGGCTATCCGGGACCTCGTGAGGCGAGTTGGACCCAAATCAACATATCGAACGTGACGATCCGGCAGCCAGTGCGATACTGACGATCTCGTCAGAGAGGATATGCCATGCGCGGATCGAGCCTGCCGATCGGGATGCGGCCCGTCCCCGGAACTCTGCTGAAGCGCTTCGCGATTTACATTTTGACCAACAGGCCGCGCGGCGTCCTCTACGTCGGATTGAGCAGTTGGTTGGAGGAGCGCATACGGCAGCACCGGGAGGGGCTCATTCCAGGCTTCACACGGCAATATAATCTCAAGCGCCTCGTCTACTTCGAATATTTGGACTCGGCAGCAGCTGCTATCGCTCGCGAGAAGCGGCTCAAGCGCTGGCGAAGAGAATGGAAGATTGCCCTAATCGAGGAGGGGAACCCAACCTGGCGCGATTTGTGGCCCGACATCACGGAGCCGTAGTGCTGCGAGGCCGGGGCGACGGTGTCGAGTTTGTCTCACGAGGTCCCGGATCGGAGCGCTGCTCGCCTGCGGCTCGCATCGCTCCGTCCGGGATGACGGGTAAACTCATGCGGTGCTGACCGTGTCGGCCGCGCCCTTGGCCCGGATGGCGGCCTGGGCCGCGGCGAGGCGGGCGGCCGGCACGCGGAAGGCCGAGCAGGAGACGTAGTCGAGACCCGCCTCGTGGCAGAAGGCGATGGAGGCCGGGTCGCCGCCGTGCTCGCCGCAGATGCCGACCTTGAGGCCGGGCCGCACCCGGCGCCCGCGGTCCGTGCCGATGCGGACGAGCTCGCCCACGCCGTCGCGGTCGATGGAGACGAACGGGTCCACCGGGAAGATCCCTCGCTCGGCGTAGTTGGCGAGGATCGGCGCAGCATCGTCGCGCGAGAGCCCGAGGCAGGTCTGGGTCAGGTCGTTGGTGCCGAACGAGAAGAACTCGGCGCCCCGCTCGCCGCCTGCGATCTCGGCCGCCTGCAGTGCGGAGCGCGGCAGCTCGATCATGGTGCCGATCTGATAATGGAGCCGGGCCCCTGTCTCCGTCTCGACGGCACGCCCCACCGCCGCGATCACCTCGCGCAGGATGTCGAACTCGGTGCGGTAGGCGACGAGCGGGATCATCACCTCAGGCGTCACCGGCTTGCCGGTCTTGCGCCCCGCGGCCGCGGCTGCCTCGAAGATGGCGCGCGCCTGCATCTCGGCGATCTCCGGGTAGCGGATGGCGAGGCGGCAGCCGCGGAAGCCGAGCATGGGGTTGTACTCGGCGAGCTCCGCCACTCGCGCCTTTACCTTCTGTGCCGGCACGCCCAGCGCCTGCGCAACGGCCGCCGCCTCCTTCTCCTCGTGCGGCAGGAACTCGTGCAGCGGCGGATCGAGCAGGCGGATCGTCACCGGTAGGCCGGCCATGATCTCGAACAGCGCCTCGAAGTCGGCGCGCTGCATCGGCAGCATCCTGGCAAGCGCCTTGCGGCGTCCCGCCTCGTCGTCGGCGCAGATCATCTCGCGCATGGCGAGGATGCGGCTCTCGTCGAAGAACATGTGCTCGGTGCGGCACAGGCCGATGCCCTCCGCGCCGAAGTCGCGCGCCTGCTTGGCCTCGCGCGGGGTATCCGCGTTGGCGCGCACGCCGAGCCTGCGGGCCTTGTCGGCCCAAGCTATGATGGTAGCGAAGTCGCCCGACAGCTCCGGCTGGCGCATCTTCACGCGTCCCGCCAGCACCTCGCCCCTGGTGCCGTCGATGGTGACGACCTGGCCCTTGCCGAGCACCTCGCCGCCCACCGTCATGGTGCCCGCCTTGGCGTCGATCCTGAGCTGGCCGGCGCCGCACACGCACGGCCGCCCCATGCCGCGCGCCACCACCGCCGCGTGGCTCGTCATGCCGCCGCGCGCCGTGAGGATGCCGGCGGCGGCATGCATGCCGTGGATGTCCTCCGGGCTCGTCTCGGTGCGCACCAGGATGACCTCGCGGCCCTGGGCCTTGAGCGCCTCGGCCTCGTCGGCGTCGAACACGATCTCGCCTGCGGCGGCGCCGGGCGAGGCCGGCAGGCCGGTCGCCAGCACGCGCCGCTCCGCATCCGGGTCGATGGTCGGGTGCAGGAGCTGGTCGAGCCCGGCGGGATCGGCGCGCAGCACCGCCTCTTCCGGCTCGATCAGGCCGTCGGCCACCAGGTCGGCGGCGATCTTCAGCGCAGCCTTGGTGGTGCGCTTGCCCGACCGCGTCTGCAGCATCCAGAGCTTTCCCTCCTGGATGGTGAACTCGACGTCCTGCATGTCGCGGTAGCGGCGCTCGAGCACCTGGAACACGCCCTCGAGCTCGGCGAATGCCTCGGGCATCGCCGCCTCGAGCGAGGGCAGCTTCTCGCCCGCGGTCTTGCGCGCCGCCTCGGTCAAGGGCTGCGGCGTGCGGATGCCGGCCACCACGTCCTCGCCCTGGGCATTGATCAGGAACTCGCCGTAGACCTCGTGCGCGCCCGTGGAAGGATTGCGCGTGAAGGCGACGCCGGTGGCGGAGCTGGACCCGAGGTTGCCGAACACCATGGCCTGCACGTTGACCGCCGTGCCCCAGTCGTCGGGGAGGCCGTGGAGGCGGCGGTAGGTCTTCGCCCGCTCGTTGTACCATGAGCCGAATACCGCGCCGATCGCGCCCCACAGCTGTTCGCCCGTATGCTGGGGGAACGGCGTGCCGGTTTCGTGCTCGACGGCGGCCTGATACTCGCTCAGCACCTCCTTCCAGTCGCCGGCGCCGAGCTCGGTATCGAGCGCGAAGCCGCTGGCGCGCTTGTGACCGTCGAGGATGTCCTCGAACACGCCGTGGCCGACGCCCAGCACCACGTTGGAGTACATCTGGATGAAGCGGCGGTAGCTGTCGTAGGCGAAGCGCGGGTTGCCCGATCGCGCCGCCAGCCCCTCGACCGTGCGATCGTTGAGCCCGAGGTTGAGGATGGTGTCCATCATGCCGGGCATGGACGCGCGCGCGCCGGAGCGCACCGAGACCAGGAGCGGTGCGGATGCATCGCCGAAGCGTGCACCCACCGCCTTGCCGACCTCGGCGAGCGCGGTCTCCACGTCGCCTCTGAGCCCCTCGGGCAAGATGCGCCCGCCCGCATAGTAGGCCGTGCACACCTCGGTGGTGATGGTGAAGCCCGGGGGCACGGGCAGCCCGAGACTCGCCATCTCGGCCAGGTTGGCGCCTTTGCCGCCCAGCAGGTCCTTCATCTCCGCCGCGCCGTCGGCCTTGCCGGCCCCGAACAGGTAGACGCGCTTGTGCGCCGTACTGGTCACTGATCGGCCTGCCGTCATGGGCGTCTCTACCTCTGGCGGTGAATGTCCTGCCGCACACGCGGGCAGGCTTGCGGGCTGACCCCATACCAGCCCTGAGGCATGCGGAAAAGCGCGCATCTGTGGCGCAGGCCGCCGCGCACAGGGCGAAACAGGCCCGGCCGGCAGCCGTCAGGCGTTGATCTGGGTCATCTTCCTGCGCGCGTCGGCCTCCTGCATGGGACCGAGCCAGGCAAACCGGAAGAACAGCCAGAGCGTTGGAACTACGATCAGAACGTCGAGGACGAACAGGAACGTCTTGCTCACCCATTGCAACAGAATGTCGCCGCCGAGCCCAAACGGCGGCAGGTCGCGCGGGAAGTCGAAGAACAGGCGCGCGGCGAAGAACAGGATGAGCAGCGAGCCCAGCACGGCCTTGTAGCAGCGGCCGATCAGCCGGCTCATGGACGCGGAGGCCATCTCATAGAATACGCCCTCGCGGGTGAACGCGAACTGCCCCCTGGGGATCTGGAAGGCGGCCCGGATCTCCTCCTCCAGCAGGCTCATGTAGAGGTAGTAGTTCATGATGATACTGGTGCGGTTCACCAGGCTCGCCGTCAGGTAGAAGACCGTGACCACCAGGAACGCCAGCAGGAGGTCCCCGGCGACGGGGGTGAGCGACTTGAGGCGAGCGAGGCTTTCGCCTTCGAGCATGACGTAGGCCTGGACAAGCCCCTCGAGCGCGGGCGCGATCAGAGGGCGGGAGAACGCGACCAGCACGGCGCCTGCCAGCACCAGCACCAGGGTGATGAACTGCTGGCCGCGGCGCTCCCAATGATGCGCAATGAGCTCGGCGGTGTTCTGGTAATGCTCGACCACCGCCACCGCCCGGGCGGTGTCCATGTTGGCCATCGTGTCGGCCATGCGTGCGTCCTCCCGTACCCGCGTTCCCCGTGCCACGAGGATGGAGGATAAAGCACGCGCGCGGCGGGGCGTTCAAGCTCCGGTTGACAGGTCCCAGCGCCTCCTCACTTATGCAGCCAAACTCTTCTCGACCACCTCGCAGCACGGTGACCATGCACGCTCATCTTCCCAAAGTCCTGAAAGCGCTGGACCAGACGCACCAGCAGGCGCTCGACCGGCTTTTCGATCTGATCCGCATCCCGAGCGTCTCGACCGATCCTGCGCACGCCCCGGAATGCCGCAGGGCCGCGGACTGGTGCGCGAGCCAGCTCTCCGAGATCGGCTTCGATGCCAAGGTGGTCCCCACCACCGGGCATCCCATGGTTGTCGGCCACGACAAGGTCCAAGACGGGGCCCAAGACGGGGCCGAGGGCAACGGCGGGCTCAACGTGCTGTTCTACGGCCACTACGACGTGCAGCCGCCCGATCCGCTCGAGCTGTGGAAGACGCCGCCCTTCGAGCCGCGCATCGCCACTGAGAAGGCGAACGGCAAGGTGATCGTGGCGCGCGGTGCGGAGGACAACAAGGGCCAGCTCATGACCTTCCTGGAGGCGGTCAGGGCCTGGAAGAGTGTCGCCGGCCGCACGCCCATCGCCATTTCCGTGCTGATCGAGGGGGAGGAAGAATGCGGCTCGCCCTCCCTGCCGGGGTTCCTCGCCAAGCACGGCAAGGAGGTGACGCGCGACCTCGTACTCGTCTGCGACACCGGCCAGTGGGACAAGGACACGCCCGCAATCTCCACCCAGCTGCGCGGGCTCGCCGCCACCGAGATCGTCATAACGGGGCCCAGCCGCGACCTGCACTCGGGCAATTTCGGCGGCGCCGCCATGAACCCGATCCGGGCGCTGGTGGGCATCCTGGGCGAGATGCACGATGTCAATGGCAAGGTGCGCGTTCCCGGCTTCTACGACGGCATCCTGAAGCCCTCGGCCAGGCAGGTGCAGCAGTGGAAGGAGCTGGGCTTCGACGCCGGCAAGTACCTAGGCGGCGTGGGCTTGAGCACGCCGGCGGGCGAGAAGCGCTATTCCGCGCTCGAGCAGCTGTGGGCGCGGCCCACGCTCGAGTTCAACGGCATCGCCGGCGGCTACCAGGGCGTCGGCACCAAGACCGTGATCCCCTCCCAGGCGTCGGTGAAGATCACCTGCCGCCTGGTGCCGGGGCAGGACCCCAAGAACGTGCTGGCGGGCCTGAAGCAGTTCGTGACGGAGCGCCTGCCGCCGGACTGCCGCGCGGAGTTCCTGAATACGGGCGGGTCGGCGGCCATCGCCTTCGACCCCAAGGCGCCGTTCATCGCGCGCGCCGCGGAGGCCCTGGAGGAGGAGTGGGGCAGGCCGGCCGCGCTGGTCGGTGTCGGCGGCTCCATCCCGATCGTGACCTCGTTCAAGGACGCCCTGGGGATGGACAGCCTGCTCGTCGGCTTCGGCCTCGACGACGACCGCATCCACTCGCCCAACGAGAAGTACAACCTCACCTCGTTCCGCAAGGGTGCCCGCAGCTGGGCGCGCATCCTCGCCAAGCTGGCGGCGTAGCGGCCTACGCCACCCGTCATCCCGGAAGCCGAGCCCCGGCCCCGAGCCGGGGCGAGGCTATCCGGGACCTCGTGAGGCGAGTCGGAGTTCAGCGTCGCGAGGTCCCGGATCGGAGCGCTGCTCGCCTGCGGCTCGCATCGCTCCGTCCGGGATGACGGGTGGAGAGGGTGTGGCATCGGCCTCGTTGCCCCAGGCGGTCCAGCCCGGCTTGGCGCCGCGCGCGAACAGCTCGAGGTAGGGGCCGGGCGAGCAGGCCTCGATGACGGGAAAGAGCTCGTCGGGCTTGCGGCTGTGCTCGCGCTTGCGCGTGGCGATGAGGTTGACCTGGCGCCGCCCGGGCTCGAGCGTGCGCGCGTTCCGGCCGCGGACACCGAAGAGGACCAGCTCCGTCACGTTGCGGAAATAGAAGCCCACCCCCCGGCCGTCGGAGCCGCCGTCCCGGCGCACCTTGTGCCAGACCAGGTTGGACTTGTAGCGAAACCCCCACGCCTGCATGACCGACAGGCCTTCGGGCAGCAGCGCGTTGGGCACCCAGAGATAGAGATGCGCCACCTCGGCCGCCGCCTCTTGCGCCGGCAACTCCCGGATCTCGTCGAGCGAGAGCGTCCGGTAGCGGGCGAGCCGCCGATGCTCCGGTGCGACCTTGCCGGTCTTGTTCTGGAACTGCCACGGGGGGTCGGCGAGGATGGCTCCGAAGCGCCGGCCGCCGAGTGCACGGAGGAGGTCGTCGGCCACGTCGCTCATCGGCGTTCCTGCGACGGGGTCGGACCCCTCGCCTCCAGCGCTAGAGTTGAAATCGAAGAGCTCGCGCGGGTGTCCGACCCCTGCCCGACGTGTAGGGCGATTCGCCGTGTGGCGATAACGGGCCCGCCCGTGTCCCGCCGCCTATAGCCTGGCGGCCGGCAGGCGGATATGGCTTGATCCATGCCCTCGCCCGCAGCGCCAACTCCCCAGCCGCTCGCCCGCATCGTCCTCCTCGCCGTCGCGGCGGAGGGCCTGCTCACCCTCATGGATGCGATGATCAAGGGGCTCTCGGCGCGCTATCCCACGCTGCAGATCGCGTTCCTGCGCTTCGCCTTCGGCCTCGTGGGTGCGGCGGTCTACGCCGCCTGGACCCGGCCCGGCTGGCCGACGCGGGAGGCTGCGCTCTACAACGGCCTGCGCGCGGTCCTCATCGTCGTCACCGCCACCACGTTCTTCTTCGCGCTCGGCAAGCTGCCGCTCGCCGATGCCATTGCGCTGGGCTTCATCGCGCCGGTGCTCACCGCGCTCTTCGGTGTCGCCATGCTGGGCGAGCGGTTCGACTGGCGCATTGCCGTGGCGCTTGCGGGCGGCTTTGCCGGCATGCTGCTGATCGTCGGCGGCAAGGTGGGGAGCGCCGGCCTCGGCGGCGATGTGCTCCTGGGCGCCGCCGCCGTCGTCCTCTCCGCCGTCGGCTACGCGCTCAACATCGTCATGCTGCGCCACCGGGCCACGCGCGATCCCCTGTCCCAGATCGTGCTGTTCCAGAACCTCGGGCCTGCGCTCCTGCTGGCGCTGCCGGTGCTGTGGGTGTGGACCCCGCTGACCCTCGCGGACACGCTTCTGTTCGCGCTGCTCGGCACCATCGGCGTCGCCGCGCACACCATGCTGGCGCACGCGTTTGCACGCATCGAGGCGGCACGGCTGGCCCCGGTCGGCTATGTGACGCTGGTGTGGGGCGTCCTGTTCGGCTTCCTCTTCTTCGCCGAGGTGCCGGGGCTCGCCACCCTCGCCGGTGCAGCCCTCATCGTTCTTGGCGCATTTGTCTCACAGCGCCGCTGAGCGTTGATGAAGCAACTAGCGGCCTCGCCCGGGTGCAAACCCGACGTGCAACGGCAACCGCTGCGGGTAATCGGAAACCTTCAGGCCCCGATCGGGACCTGCTTCACGATATGGGATGGAAACGTTGCGTCCGGCCTTAGTGCCGGGCTTCGGCGTCCGTGCGCTGCAGCTTCGTCATCTCGTCCTTCAGCCTGAGCTTTTCTCGCTTCCACTGGCTGATCCGGTATTCGTCGGCGGCCGGCCTGGCCATTTCCTCCTGGATCTTTACGTCGAGCATCCGGTGCTTTTCACTGAGCTCTGCGAGATGCGCAGCAACCGTCATCTTCACCCTCCGATGAGCGTGTGATGGAGTTTACAATCTGACATGAAAGTGTCGCTTTGTCGACAACCGGCGGTTAAGGGGGAGGAGACGGACACGTCGGCTTTCGGTGCTCCCCCACGCCGAAAATCGGGCAAAGGAAGGCTTGCGTAGAACCGATTTTCCAACAATATTGGGGGCTGTAACTTTGTGCGAGCGGCTGTCCCGCAGGACTCCTGGAGCGCGATGCAGCGACCGGACGAGCGCGAGCTTCGCGAGCAGCTGGCGCGGCTCAGGGCCGAACACCGCGACCTCGATGCCGCGATCGTGGCCGAGGAGGGGTCTCCTTTATGCGATCAGCTGCAGATCAAGCGGCTGAAGAAGAAAAAGCTGGCGCTCAAGGACCGCATCACCGCCCTCGAGGACCAGCTGCTGCCCGACATCATCGCCTGACGGGCGGTTCGGGTGGTGCACCCGCGCCCGGCGATGGTGCTTGCCATCGCTCGCCGGCAATGGTCCCCTGAAGGCGTTTCACCGTGAGGTCCAAGGGCCGGTGCAATGGCTCGAGATCCCAAAGTCGGCATCGTCATGGGCAGCGTCTCCGACTGGCCCACCATGAAGCGCGCCGCCGAGGCGCTGAGGGAGCTCGACGTGGCCTACGAGGCCAAGGTGGTGTCGGCGCACCGCACGCCCGCCCGGCTCTACGACTACGCCACGACCGCCAGGCAGCGCGGCCTCAAGGTCATCATCGCCGGCGCCGGCGGCGCGGCGCATCTGCCGGGCATGACGGCGGCGCTGACCACATTGCCGGTGCTCGGCGTTCCCATCGCCACCGAGGCGCTGGGCGGGAGGGACAGCCTGCTCTCGATCGTGCAGATGCCGGCCGGCGTGCCCGTCGGCACGCTCGCGATCGGCGCCGCCGGGGCGACCAATGCGGGACTGCTCGCCGCCCAGATCCTCGCGCTCGAGGATGCCGCGCTGGCGCAGCGGCTGGAGGCGCTGCGGGCCAGGCAGACCGCGTCGGTGCCGGAGGCGCCGCAGGACGATGCCTGACGCCGGCGCCCGCTCGCCCCTGCCGCCGGGCTCCACGATCGGCATCCTCGGCTGCGGCCAGCTCGGGCGCATGCTGGCGGTGGCCGCCGCCCGCCTGGGCTTTAAGACCCACGTCTACTGCCCGGAGAGCGGCCCGGCCTTCGATGTCGCGACCCGGACCACCAAGGCTGCCTTCGAAGATCACGCCGCGCTGGCAGCCTTCGCGCAGGCGGTCGACGCCGTCACCTACGAGTTCGAGAACGTGAGCCTCGCCACCGTCCGCCATCTGGCGCAGCGCGTGCCGGTGCGGCCGTCCGCCAGGGCGCTGGAGGTGGCGCAGGACCGCCTCGCAGAGAAGGAGTTCGTCGCCGCCCTGGCGATCCCGGTGGCGCCGTTCCAGGCGGTCGACCGCCCCGAGGAGCTCGCCGGTGCGCTTGCGCGGCTCGGCGGCCCGGCCATCCTCAAGACCCGCAGGCTCGGATATGACGGCAAGGGCCAGGCGCGCCTGGAGCCCGGCGACGACATCGCGGCGGCGTGGGGCGCGGTGGGTCCCGGGCCGTGCGTGTTGGAGCGGCAGATCGTCTTCGCCTGCGAGGTCTCGGCCCTGATCGTACGGTCGGGCGACGGTGCCCTCGCGGCCTACGACTGCCCGGCGAATACCCACGAGAACGGCATTCTGCGGCGTTCCGTGGTGCCCTCGGGCCTGCCCGAAGCCGACCTGGCGCAGGCGCGCGAGATCGCCGGCCGCATCGCCGCCGCGCTCGACTATGTGGGCGTGCTCGCGGTGGAGATGTTCCACCTCGGCCCCGATGCGCCGGCCGCAGGGCGGCTGATCGTCAACGAGATCGCGCCCAGGGTGCACAACAGCGGCCACTGGACCATCGACGCCTGTGGCGTGAGCCAGTTCGAGAGCCACATACGCGCCGTCGCCGGCTGGCCGCTGGGGGGAACGGCACGCCACAGCGACGCCGAGATGGTCAACCTGATCGGCAGCGAGGCGCTCGACTGGCAGCGCCTCGCCGCCGAGCCCAGCCTCTGCCTGCACCTCTACGGCAAGCACCAGGCCCGCGAAGGCCGCAAGATGGGGCACGTGACGCGATTGTTCCCCAAGACGGCGTGATGGCAGGGCGCAACCAGGCGACTGCCGCTTCACCTGCCGACCCTGACCCGTAGGGGCCCTGACATTCTGCATGACCGCAAGATCACAGTTGCGCGAGGCTGGAAGCTTTCGTCTTTGCTCGGCGTCCATCCAAGGTGCGGGGTTTGTGTTCAATAGGTAAGGGAGGACTGCGCAGTGAACAGTCGCACTCTAGTGCTCGCGTCGACCGTCGCCGTCGGTTTGGTGATGAGTAGCCACAGCTCCTCCCAGACACCGCCCAGCCCACCTCCCCGGCCACCGATCGAGACGACGAAGGTCGAAGGCACTGACAACGTCTACGTCTTCCGCAACGGCAACCATCAGGCGATGTTCGTCGTCACCAGCGCCGGCGTCATCGCCACCGATCCTGTCGCCTACGGCCGACCGACAGGTGGGCAAGCCTACGTCGACGAGATCAAGAAGGTCACCAGCCAGCCCATCAAGTATCTGATCTACAGCCACCACCATTTCGATCACATCGCCGGCGGCAAGGCCTTCAAGGATGCGGGCGCCACGGTCGTCGCCCATCGCCGCGCCAAGGAGCGCCTCGCCCAGCTCGCTGACCCGCATACGGTGCCGCCCGACGAGGCCGTCGGCGACGAGGGCCGGACCATCACCCTCGGCGGAACGGTGCTGGAGCTCAAGTATATCGGTCTCAATCACTCCGACTCGACCCTGGTCATGCGGCTGCCGAAAGAAAAGATCATCTTTGTCGTCGACCTCATTCCAGTCGCGTCCGTGCCGGGTCGGGGCATGATCGATTTCTATCCTCTGGAATCGGAGGACTCGATCGCCAAGATCATTGCCATGGATTGGGAGCGGATGATCCCCGGCCATCCCGGTCCCAACGGCCGGCTCGGCACCAAGGAGGATGCCAGGAACATCCTCACGTTCCTGCAAGATGCATCGAGCGAGGTGAAGAAGGCGGCACGCGAGGGCAAGTGCTGGGACACGGCGGAGAAGGAGGTCAAGCTGCCCAAGTACGAGACCTGGCCGGGATATCAGAACAACCTGCCGTTCGTGCTGCGCCGCTACTGTGGCCTCTGGGGCCGCGGCACCTGACGTTGGAGGTCACCGGCGCTCCTGTGCGCTGCTTCCCGTCCTCCGACCACAGCGGTGAAGGCCCCGGCTCTGCGCGCCTTCGGACTTGATCCTCGATCGAGTCCGGGCGCTCCGGCCGGGGACTCAGAAGCTCGCTCGCCGGACCTGCGCCAGCGTTGTGACTCCTACGTGTCATTCCGGCGCTTGTCGCCGGAATCCAGCTATCCACTCGCTCCGGAGCTCGCTGTGAGGTGGATGCCGGGGACACCGGCCTGCGCCGGTGCAGGCAAGCCCCGGCATGACAAAGGCGATGAAGCGTCGGTGACGGAGCACTAGAATTCAGGACGCGGCGCCCGTGGTTGCGGGGGCGGGCTCCGCCGGCAGGGGCGGGGGGTTGGGGGCGCTGCGGGCCTCGGCGATGAGGCGGGCGCAGGCGGTCTCGATGCGCTCCTGGATGAGCTTGCGCGCCTGGGCGCGGGGCAGGCCGGGCGGGACGGGGTCCAGGATCTCCACGACGATCGTGCCGGGGTAGCGCATGAAACTGCGGCGCGGCCAGAACAGCCCGGAATTCAAGGCGACCGGCATGCACGGCAGCGCGAGCCCCTCGTAGAGCGCCACGAAGCCCGGCTTGTAGTCGGGATCGGCGCCCGGCGAGCGGCGCGTGCCTTCCGGGAAGATCACGATCTCGCGCCCGTCGGCCGCCCGCTCGCGGGCATCGCGGATCAGCGCCCTGAGTGCGCCGGGCCCGGCCTCGCGGCGAACGAAGATGTGGCGGAACTTGCGGCTGAACCAGCCGTAGAACGGGATGTGGACCAGCTCCGCCTTCATCACCATGGCCGGGTCGCGGAAGATCGGGATGAGGCCGAAGGTGTCCCAGGCCGACTGGTGCTTGGCGGCGACGAGACAGGCGCCCTGCGGGAGCTTCTCGCGTCCGCGCACCTCGAGGCGCGTGCCGCAGATCGCTTTCAGCCACCACAGGCTCGCAAGCCCGTGCAGCCTGAGCCCCTCCATGGCCCAACGGCGCGGGCCCAGAAGGAGCCAGCTGCCGAGCAAAAGGAACGCCGCCGTGTTCAGGTAGAAGACGACGAGAAACAGGATCGACCGGAAGACCAGCATGACACATCGACCCCTGCTCACCCCTGCGCGGCGTGCCGTTTGGCGGCCGCGGCGCTGCCATCCCGGCCGAGCAGCCGTGTCAGACCATAGCGCGCCGCGGATGGCAGGAATTTCACATATTCCGCGAGCAGCACCCGTGCCGTGAAGGCGTCCGTCCACCAGCGGCGCGGGTGCAGCCGCTCCGGCACAACCGGGTGGGGCACGAGCACCACACCCGGCATGGCACGGCTGAGCTCGGTGAGGCTGCGCGGCATGTGATAGCTCGAGGTGACGATGATGAGCCGCTGGTAGCCCTTGGCGCTGGCCCAGGCCCTGGTCTCCTCGGCGTTGCTGGTGGTGGAGTGGGCGGCGTAGTCCACGTCGACCTTGGTGGTAAACAGCCGGTCGGACAGGCCGCTGAGGCGCTTCAGGTCGGCCCGGCTCGTCTGTGGATTGACACCCGAGATGAGGAGCCGCGCGCCACGTCCCTCCGCGAGCAGGCGGGCGGCAGCCGTGAGCCTCAACTCGCCGCCGGTCAGGACCACGATGGCGTCGGCGCGCTGCGGGGGTTGGCCCGGGACATAGTCTGCCACCGCGCGGGCGAACACGACGAAGCCCACGGCGAATGCAACGAGCGCCGCAACCGCTGCCACGGCGATCCATTTTGCCGGTCGTGCCACGCCTCTGCGCACCCTCCCCCCATGGGTTGGGCAACGTCGTCCGGTCGCCACCTTAACGGATTTGCGTCTGCCCGCGACAGCCTTCCTCGCATCATGGCTGATGCGTCCCGCCGGGTGTCAAGGACGACTAATGCTGGCTGTTCAAGATGCGATAGACACCGATGCGCGAGGTCAGCATGCACAGGGCGGCGATCACCAGCACCACGATGCCGAGCAGGATGTAGCCCGGCAGGTCCAGACTGGCGATGCCGATCAGCCGGCGCAACTCGGCGATGGTGACGGCACCCCCGCCCAAGAGTTCCATCACCGTCGGCATGGCGAGAAACACGAGCACCGCCCACAGTGCGCCGACCACCCCCGCCCTGACCCCGAGGCGCAGGAAATGGCGCTCGAACTCGCGCGCGATGAAGCGGTCGGTGGCGCCCACGAAGTGCAGCACCTCCACGATGTCGCGGTTGGAGGCCATGGCGCTCTTGGTGGCCGACACGATGATGGCGGTGGTGGCCGCGCCGACCAGGAGCAGGATGGCGAAGCCGCCCAGCGCGAAGGAGCGCGTGATGGTCCTGATCTGCGCCTGATACCGGCGGTGGTCGTCGAGGGTGACGCCCGCGTCCGGGAAGTTGGCGCCCAGCGCCTTGCGCAGCCCCTCGATGTCGGACGGGGAGCTGCGGCCGACCTCCACGGCAATGAGGCGCGGCACCGGCAGCTCGCTCAACGCGGCGCTGTCCCCGATCCACGGTCCCAGGAGCTCCTGTATCTCGGCCATCGTGAGGGCTCGCGCCCGCGTCACGCCCGGCTGGCGCGACAGGAAGCCCGTAACCTCGGCGAGCATCTTGCCGGTATCGGCGCCGGTGCGGCCCTTGGGCTCCACCAGCACGGTGACCTCGCCCGCCATGCCGCGCAGCCAGTCGGACGCCGACTGGTTCATCATGTACACCGCACCCGCCGTCAGCGAGGCGAGGAAGCACATGATGGTGATCACCAGGGTGAGCGAGCGCCCCGTCACCGAGCCCGCCGGCACGACCGGTGCCAGGGTGGTGCCGCCGCGCGAACGCTTCGTCCGCCCCTCGCCGCCGGCGGCGTCCGCGCGCGCCGTCGCTTGGGTGCGTTGGGCGAGCGGCGGGGCTTGCGTATGCGCGCCCTGGTAGGCCTCGACACGCGCGCGCGGGGCCGGCGCCGCCGGCCAGCTGGTGGGCTTGTCAAACGATCCGGACATGGCCGTCGTGCAGCTCCAGGCGCGGCGCCTTGGTTTGACGCATCAGTTGGTGGTCGTGCGTTGCAATCACAACGGAGGTGCCGAGCCGGTTCAGCTCGATGAAGAGGCGCAGCAGGCGCCGCCCCATCTGCGGGTCGACGTTGCCGGTCGGCTCGTCGGCGAGCAGGAGCTCGGGCTTGTTGATCACCGCGCGGGCGATGGCCGCGCGCTGCTTCTCGCCGCCCGAGAGAATGGAGGGCGCGGAGTGCATGCGATCGCCCAGCCCCACCCACTGCAGGAGGTCGGTGACATCCTCCTTGTAGTCGGTGATGCGCTTGCCGGTGACCCTGAGCGGCATGGCCACGTTCTCCCAGGTCGTCATGTGGTCCAGCAGCCGGAAGTCCTGGAACACGATGCCGATGCGGCGGCGCAGCTGCGCGCGCCGCGACGGCGTCACGCGGCTGATGTCCTGGCCCAGCACGTGGATCGCGCCGCGCGTCGGCTGGATCGACATGAAGAGCAGGCGCAGGAGCGAGGTCTTGCCCGAGCCCGAAGGCCCCGTGAGAAAGTGGAAGGAGCCCGGACGCAGGTGGAACGTAACGTCGTGCAGCACCTCGTTGCCGCGGCCATAGCGCAGGCCGACTCCGCCCAGTCTAACCACGTGAGATCCGTCCCCCTTCGCGAAACCTGCGGGCTCAATAGCCCACTTTCACCATTCGGGAAAAGCGGGATCAATCGTCAGGATTGTGGCGGACTGATGGGATGCCCCCTGCAGCGTCTCTCTCGAGCGATCCACTGCCTCCCGCGCGCAGGGCAAGATGGCTCCAGTCGGGCTCGGAAATCCGTGGTAGGCTCCCCTGGGCCGGCTCCGATGCCAGCCGAGGGCGCATCGGCGGGCCGGGGAGGTAGAGAGAGGGGCCACGATGGCACGCATCCTTCTGGCCGACGACGATGCCGCCACCCGCGCCATCATCGAGCGAGCGCTCGGCGCCGACGGCCATGTGGTTACCTCGACCCAGGACGGTGCCGAGGCGCTGGAGCGGCTGCAGGCATCCGGTGCCTTCGATCTGCTCATATCCGACGTCCAGATGCCCGCAGTCGATGGCATCGCGCTGGCCGAGAAGGGCCTGGCGGCCCAGCCCAAGCTCAAGGTGATCCTGATCTCGGGCTTTGCCGACGAGCTCGACCGCGCCGAGCACCTGAGGAAGAGGAAGATCGCGCGCCTGGTGGCCAAGCCCATCACGCTGGAGGGGATCAGGGCCGCGGTTAGGGCCGCGCTGGGTTGAGGGAGGTGTCAGACCCTCCGGGTCTGACACCGGACCCCAACCGAGTCGAGTCTGTGAGTGGGTGTCAGACCCGGAGAGGTCTGACACCGTACTAGCCCTCAGTAGTCATAGGCGCTGAGGCAGGCGTAGTAGCGGTTCCACCAGTACCCGCTGCCGGTGTATTGCGCCCTGCGCCTCAGCCAGTAGCAGCTGTTGTCGTAGGCGCCGTAGCCGTTGTAGTAGGGCCCGTCGATGAAGGCGCGCCCGTGAAACCTGCGGTGGTGGAAGTGGCGGTGGGCGTGAGGCGTGCCGCTGAAGCGGTGGCCCGAACTGAAGCCGCGATGATGGCCACCATGGGAGCCGTGGTGCCCGCTCCAGCCTCCATGCCCGCCCCGGCCTCCATTGCCCCCTCCTCCTCCGTGACGTGCCTCGACGGGGAGAGACAGGGCCGACACCATGAGCAGCGCCAGAGCCAACGCGCCGAGCGCTGCCAAAGTCTTTCTCGCCATGGGATTCCTCCTTTTTGTCCAAGTCGCTATCCCGGCGTAAGCCATGGGCGGTAGCGTACGCCCGGACGGGGAGACCACCCAGTCACATTGTTCGTGATGTCCGGGTACGGGGGCGGGTCTTCTGCGGCCGCGTTTCAGGGGCCGACCGGTGTGCGACCCTCCGGGTTTGCCGCCATCTCCGGGAAAAGCGCCGGCTGGAGCTGCGGTGTCGGACCCGGAGGGTCCGACCCCTATGCGTAGATCATCTTGCGGGTCATGCCGCCGTCGACGATCAGCTCCGCGCCGGTGACAAAGGCGGCCTCCGGCGCCAGCAGGTAGGCAACGGCCGCAGCCACATCCTCCGGACGGCCCACGCGCCCCGCCGGGTGCTGGGCGTGATCGCCCGGTGTGAGCGGCCCGTGCTTGCCGGTATGGATCCAGCCCGGCGAGATGCAATTGACGCGCACGTCGGGCGCCAGCGTGATGGCGAGGGCGTGCGTCAGGGCGACGAGGCCGCCCTTGCTGGCCGAGTAGGCGAGCGTGCCGGGCTCCGACATGTGCGCCCGGGTCGAGGCGATCGTCACCATGGCACCGCGCGCGCGGCGCAGGTCCCCGGCGGCTGCCTTGGCGAGGAGAAACGTGGCCGTCAGGTTGGTGGCGAGCACCCGGTTCCAGGCCTCCAGGGTGGTGGCCGCGATCGGCGCGAAGCCGGCCATGGAGATGCCGGCGTTGGAGACGATGGCATCGATGCGGCCGAAGCGGGTGCGTGCGACCGCGACGAGCCGCTCCATCTGTGCCTCGCTGCCGACATCGCACGCGACCGGCACGGCACCGGTCTCGTCGGCCACGGCCTCCAGCGCCGCCTCGTCCAGGTCGGCTCCGGCAATGTGCCAGCCCTGCCTTGCCAGGTGCCGGGCCGTGGCCGCGCCGATGCCGTGCGCGGCACCCGTCACGATGGCCACGCGTCCGTTGCTGTCTGTCGGCATGATCCGCCCCCGGCGCTGCCCCGCCGGGAATGCTTCACGCGGAAACATTTCGCCCGCCTTAACAGCCTGAGCTGACCCCCTTCCCCTTGCGCTGGCGGGCTCCCCCCCGCTTGCGGGCCCTTGCGGGGAGGGCTGGGGGCGGGGACACCCCGCTCTCAGGTGGGCTCGGAGCTCCCGACCTCCGATGGGGGCGGTTCAACCCGGCTTGGCGGCGGCGGCGAAGTAGTTCACATCGGTGTCGTCCGACAGCGACCAGGCATCCGACATCGGGCTGTAGACGAGACCGCGCAAGGCCGGGGCGGCCAGCCCCGCCGCCGCCAGATGGCGGGCGAGCTCGTCCGGCGTCACGAACCGCTCCCACTGGTGCGTGCCGACGGGCAGCCATCCCAGCACGTACTCCGCGCCGACGATCGCCAGGAGATAGGCCTTCATCGTACGGTTGATGGTGGAGAGCAGCATGAGCCCGCCCGGCCGTACCAGGCCGGCGCAGGCGGCGAGGAAAGGGCGGGGCTCAGGGACGTGCTCCACCACCTCGAGGCAGCACACGGCATCGTAGAGGCGCCCCTCGGCGGCCACCTCCTCCACCCGCGCCGCCCGGTAGGCGATGTCGAGCCCCTGGCCCTCCGCATGGCGGCGCGCGGCCTCGACGTTGTCCGCGGCCGGGTCGATGCCCGTCACATCGGCGCCGAGCCGCGCCAGCGGCTCGCAGACGAGTCCGCCGCCGCAGCCGATGTCGAGGACGGAAAGCCCCCGGAGCGGCCGCATGACGCCGCCCCGGCTGCCGAAATGCCGCACCATGGCATCGCGCAGGAACTCCAGGCGCGCCGGCCCGATCTGGTGCAGGGTGCGGAACTTTCCGCCCGCGTCCCACCACTCCGAGGCAAACCGCGTGAAGCGGTCCACCTCCGCCGGGTCGAGGGTGGCAGCCCCGGAGGGCCCAGGGGGCTCAGTGCGCGTGGACATGGCCCATAGGCGCGCCCGGCCCTTCCACTGTCAAGGATCGGGGCCGTTGCGTGTTGCGAAGGCGGGGTGCAGTGGCTATGTCTGTGCCGCCGCGAGCCGCTGTTTCGGGCCGTCGCGGCGGGATGGTGTTGGCGAAGCGCAGTTGAGCGCAATTGAAGCGCTGTAGCAGTTGAGGCCCGTGGGGCTGCGGACGCGTCGAATGGCCTTCGTCGTTATGAAATTCGGCGGCACCTCGGTGGCCAGCATCGAGCGCATCCGCGTGGTCGCGCGCCACGTCAAGCGCGAGGTCCATGCCGGCAACAAGGTTGCAGTGGTCGTGTCGGCCATGGCCGGCACCACCAACCAGCTGGTGACGTGGGTGCGGGAGGCCTCCGCCCTGCACGATGCGCGCGAGTACGACGCGGTGGTGGCCACCGGCGAGCAGGTGACGGCGGGGCTGCTCGCCATCGTGCTGCAGTCGCTGGGCGTCCAGGCCCGCTCGTGGCTCGGCTGGCAAATCCCGATCGTCACCGACAGCGCGCACGGTGTGGCGCGCGTCCGCGACGTTCCCGGCGACCGCATCCGCGCCCGCCTCGACCAGGGCGAGGTGGCTGTCATCGCCGGTTTTCAGGGCATCGAGCCGGAGCGCAACCGCATCTCCACGCTCGGCCGGGGCGGCTCGGATACCAGCGCGGTGGCGATCGCAGTGGCGGTGAAGGCCGATCTGTGCGACATCTACACCGATGTCGACGGCGTCTACACCGCCGACCCGCGCATCGTGCCCAAGGCGCGCCGGCTCGCCCAAGTCTCCTACGAGGAAATGCTGGAGATGGCCTCGCAGGGCTCGAAGGTGCTGCAGACGCGCTCGGTCGAGCTCGCCATGCTGCACAGGATGCGCCTCAGGGTGCTGTCGAGCTTCGTGGCCCCGGAGGCGCTGCCGGCCGTCCTGGCCGGCAACTGGGACGAGGCGGGTACCATCATTTGCGACGAGGACGAGATCGTGGAGCACAGTGTCGTCAGCGGCATCGCCTATGCCAAGGACGAGGCGAAGATCACTCTGCTCGCGATCGCCGACAAGCCGGGCGTGGCGGCCAGCGTCTTCGGGCCGCTGGCAGCGGCCAACATCAACGTCGACATGATCGTCCAGAACCTGTCCGCCGACGGCAAGTTCGCCGATATCACATTTACGGTGCAGGAGACCGAGCTGGCCCGGGCGCTCGAGGTCCTCCAGTCCGTGAAGCAGCAGATTGGCCCGTTCGGCATCAACAGCTCTAGTGACGTGGCCAAGGTTTCCGTGATCGGCGTCGGCATGCGCAGCCATGCGGGCGTTGCGGCGCAGATGTTCAAGGCGCTCGGCGAGAAGGGCATCAATATTCTGGCCATATCCACGTCCGAGATAAAGATCAGCGTCTTGATCGATGCCGCCTACGCCGAGCTCGCGGTGCGCACCCTGCACGCCCTGTACGAGCTGGGAAAAGACTGATTTCGTTGGAATGTCCGGCGGCGGCCCGAAAACGGCCGGCTCCGCCGGGCCGAACTTGCGATAGGATGCCTGCGCCGGTGACCGCAGCCGCTCGGCGCACGCGCCCGGATCGAGCCAACTTGTCGAGGCGACGCTGTCCTGGCGGCCCATGATGTCGAGGCGACTTATCGTGTGATGCAAATGAAGGGCGGTGACAGGATCGCTACCGGCGAGCCGGCGCTGCGCATCATCATGCGCCGGCTGCGCGAGATCATGGCCGAGCCCACGGACGACGGGCAGTCCAGGCTCGACAAGATCGTGCGCCAGATCGCCGGCCTGATGGTGGCCGAGGTATCCTCCATCTACCTCAAGCGCCAGGACGGCACGCTCGAGCTGTTCGCCACCGAAGGCCTGAACCCGGTGGCGGTGCACAACACGCTTCTGAAGCGCGGCGAGGGTCTCGTCGGGCGCTGCGCCGAGCTCGCGGTGCCGATCAACGAGCCCGACGCGCAGAACCACCCCGCCTTCTCCTACCGGCCCGAGACGGGCGAGGAGGCCTACCACTCGTTCCTGGCGGTGCCGATCCTGCGCGGCGGCGAGGTGCTGGGCGTCCTCACCATCCAGAACAAGACCCAGAAGGAATACTCCGACGAGGACGTGGAGGTGCTGCAGACGACTGCCATGGTCCTCGCCGAGCATCTCGTGACCGGGGCTGTCGCCGGCGTCAACACCGGCGCCCAGTTCAGCCGCGCCGTCGGGCAGGTGGTGCGCGGCCAGCCGATCTCCGAAGGACTGGCGCTCGGCCATGTCGTGCTGCACGACGCGCGCGTGGTCGTCACCGAGGTGGAGGCGAAGGACCCCGAAGCGGAGCAGGGGCGGCTCGAGGCCGCCGTCGCCGAGCTGCAGGCCTCCAGCAACGAGATGCTGGAGCAGGGGGACCTCGGCACCAGCGGCGAGCATCGCGATGTGCTCGAGGCCTACCGTATGTTCGCTCACGACCGCGGCTGGCTCAGGCGCATGAAGGACGCCATCGGGCGCGGCATGACCGCGGAGGCGGCCGTCGAGCGGGTGCAGAACGATACGCGCTCGCGCATGCTGCGCCAGCCCGATGCCTATTGGCGCGAGCGGCTCAAGGACCTCGACGCGCTCTCCGATCGCCTCCTGCGCATCCTCTCCGGCGGCCAGCGCGCGCACACCGCGATCTCGAGCCTTCCCCACAACGCGGTGATCGTCGCGCGCAGCATGGGCCCGGCCGACCTGCTCGACTACGACCGCTCGCGCCTGCGCGGCCTGGTGCTGGAGGATTCGGGCCGCCAGAGCCACGTTGCCATCGTGGCGCGGGCGCTCGGCATCCCTGCCATCGGGGACGCCCGCGGCGTGATCGAGAGCGCGGACCAGGGCACGCCCATCATCGTCGACGCCGACAGCGGTGAGGTGCACCTGCGCCCCAACAGCGGGGTGCTCGCGGCCTACCGCGACAAGGCGCGCTTCCGCGCCAGGCGCCAGCGCGAGTACCGCGCGCTGCGCGACACGCCGGCCGTCACCAGGGACGGCCAGCGCGTCGAGCTGCACATCAACGCGGGGCTCGAGATGGACGTTCCGCACCTGGCCGAGTCGGGCGCCGACGGCATCGGCCTGTTCCGCACCGAGCTGCAGTTCATGGTCTCGGCGACCTTGCCGAGGCTCGAGCGCCAGATCCAGATGTACCGCGCCATCCTGCGCGAGGCCGGCGGCAAGCCCGTGGTGTTCCGCACCCTCGACGTCGGGGGCGACAAGGCGCTGCCCTACCTGCGCCAGCCCCATGAGGCGAACCCCGCGCTCGGCTGGCGCGCCATCCGCCTGTCGCTCGACCGCCCGGGGCTGCTGCGCACGCAGGTGCGCGCGCTGCTGCGCGCCGCCTCCGGCGGGGAGTTGCGCCTGATGCTGCCGATGGTGACCACCGTGGGCGAGGTCGACATGGCGCGCGCCCTCATCGACCGCGAGGCCAAGATCATGGACCAGCGCGGCGTCCCGCTCCCGACCGAGGTGAAGCTCGGCGTCATGATCGAGGTGCCCTCCCTCCTCTTCGAGCTCGACGCGCTGCTGCCGCGGGTCGACTTCGTGTCGGTGGGCAGCAACGACCTGCTGCAGTATCTGCACGCCGCCGATCGCAACAACACGCGTGTGGCCAGCCGCTACGACGCGCTGTCGGCAGCTCCCTTGAGGGCGCTCGCGACCATCGCCGGGGCGGCCAGGCGCCACAACCGCCCGTTTTCGTTGTGCGGCGAGATGGCGGGCCGCCCGCTCGAGGCCATGGCGTTGATCGGCCTGGGGTTCCGCTCCATCTCCATGGCGCCGGCCTCCATCGGTCCGGCCAAATCCATGATCCGCAGCCTCGACGCGGAGGTGCTGGAGCGCTGGCTGCGGACGAGCGTCGCCAGCATGGAGGGCAGCCTGCGCGCCGGGTTGAAGCGGTTCGCGGAAGAGCACGGCGTGGAAATCTGAGGGCCGTCTTGCTGGCGCCGCAGATGCCTGTTTTGAGACTGTCTCGACTTTGCTAGAGAGTGCGGTGCGAAAGGGGGCGGCCTGTATTCGTCATGCGCATGAGGCAACCGGCGGCTGGGTCGCGAGATGCCCGCTCGCAGGGAGCGGCATCGCGTGGCCACGATCCTCAGATCGCCCACTTCTTCCGCAACATGCGCACGGCCACGCGGCTCACCCGCGAGGCTATTGCGAGACGTCTCGGGACGCAGCCGAAGATCGTCGAGGACCTGGAGCTGGGGGCCGTCTCGTCGCTGCCCCCCTGGCCCGAGACGGTGCGCATCGTGCGCGGCTATTGCGAGCTCCTGCGGCTCGATCCCGAGCCCCTGCTGTGGCGCATCCAGCAGCTCCTGCGGGCCGACGACACCCAGCCGTCGACCCGTCCGGCAGGCCCGCCGCCGCCCATGCTGCGCAAGGAGCGCACGCGGGCCCCGGCACCGCGCCGCGTCAGTCGCGGGCGTGGCATCCGCAAGCTTCTGATCCTGAGCCTTCCGCCGATCCTCGCTGGCGGCCTGCTTTACCTCGTGAGCTCCGTGCCGGCCCCCTTCTACCGGGCGCTGGCCCTGCTGCCGCCGTCGATCGCAGAGCTCGCGCGTGCCGGGCTCGACGCACTCGTGCTATACTCCGCTCCGCGCGAGAACGGCCTGAGGTGGGTCGACATCGGCGACCCCGGGTTGCGAAAAGTCGACAAATTGCCGACAAAAGCCCGGTAGCGCCCGACAGAGTTCCGCTAGATCGTGCTCGCCGGGCGCGCTCCCCGCCAACCCGCAGGCCCCGACCCTCGACCTTCAGCACGTTGCCGATGACTGCCGTACCACAGGAAAAACTGGATAGGCTCGTACAACGCTGGGAGGAGCTCCAGGCGGAGCTGAGCCAGGGCGTGAGCCCGGTGGCGTATGCACAACTTTCCAAGGAGTTTGCCGATCTCGACCCTGTCGTCGAGACCATCCGCGCGCTGCGCAGGCTCGAGTACGAGCGCAAGGATCTCGAGCATCTGATCGCCGATCCTGCTGCGGAGGCCGAGCTCAAGGCGCTGGCGCGCGAGGAGCTGCAGGGGATCGATCCGCGCCTCGAGGAGGCCGAGCACAAGCTGCGGGTGCAGCTGTTGCCCAAGGACGCTGCCGACGAGAAGAGCGCCATCCTCGAGGTGCGTGCCGGCACCGGCGGCAACGAGGCGGCGCTGTTCGCGGCGGACCTCTTCCGCATGTACAGCCGCTATGCCGAGCAGCACGGCTGGAGGACCGAGATCATCTCTGCCTCGGAGAGCGATCTCGGCGGCTACAAGGAGATCGTCGCCGCCATCTCCGGCAAGGGCGTGTTCGCGCGCCTCAAGTACGAGTCGGGTGTGCACCGCGTACAGCGCATCCCCGTCACCGAGGCGGGTGGGCGCATCCACACCTCGGCGGCGACGGTGGCCGTGCTGCCCGAGGCGGAGGACATCGACGTCGACATCAAGCACGACGAGATCCGCATCGACACCATGCGGGCCGGCGGCGCCGGCGGCCAGCACGTCAACAAGACGGATTCGGCGGTGCGCATCACCCACATCCCGACGGGCATCGTCGTGGTCTCGGCCGAGAAATCGCAGCATCAGAACCGGCGCCTCGCCATGCAGGTCCTGCGCTCGCGCCTCTACGAGATGGAGCGCGACAAGGCCGCCGATGCGCGCGCCGCCCAGCGCCGAACCCAGGTGGGCTCGGGCGACCGCTCGCAGCGCGTCCGCACCTACAACTTTCCGCAGGGGCGCGTCACCGACCATCGCATCGGCCTCACCGTGCACAAGCTGGACGAGGTGCTGGAAGGCACCGCGCTCGACGACCTCGTCGACGCCCTCATCGCCCACAACCAGGCGAGCGAGCTTGCCGCCATGAGCGAGAATGCGCGACAGTGACATGAGCCTCTCCGGCGGGCTGCGCACCGTCGCTGCCGCCTTGCGCGAGGCGACGGCGATCCTCTCCCGCTGCGGCATCGAGGACGCCGGCGGCGACGTCCGCCGGCTCCTTGCGGCGGTGCTCGGCGCGCCCTCTGCGGTGCTCCTGCGCGAGCCGGAGCGGCTGCTGCGCGATGCCGAGCTGGCGGCCCTCGCCCGCTCGATCGCGCGCCGCGCCGCTCGCGAGCCGGTCTCGCGCATCCTCGGCCGGCGCGATTTCTGGGGCCGTGCCTTTACCATCACGCCGGCGACGCTCGATCCCCGGCCCGACACCGAGACGCTGATTGCGGCAGCGCTCGAGATTGCGGCCGAGGAGGGCTGGGAACGGCCGCGCATCCTCGATGTCGGGACCGGGTCCGGCTGCCTCCTCATCACGCTCTTGTGCGAGCTGGAAAGCGCCAGCGGCACCGGGACCGACATCAGCGCCGAGGCTCTCCATGTCGCACGCGACAATGCGGTGCGCCTGGGCGTGGCCGGGCGCGCGTCCTGGCTGCAGGCGGACCTCCTTGAAACTGTCCCGGGTCCATTCCACATGTTGGTGGCAAACCCCCCTTACGTGCGCAGCAGCGAGATCGAGCACCTAGAGGCTGAGGTTCGCAATTTCGATCCCCGCATCGCGCTGGATGGCGGTGCCGACGGCCTGGACATGTACCGCCGGCTGGCAGCGGGGAGCCCGAGCGCCGTACCGCATGGCTGGATTGTCATGGAAGTCGGCTACGACCAGGCCGACTCGATCGTTTCGGCTTTCGCCGCGATTGCCGAGCAGACGCGTGTGTACAGGGATGTCGCCGGACGGCGACGCTGTGTTGCAGTCAAAACACGGGACGGGTCGCATGGATAGAAATCCCTTGGATTCTGCATGCGGGCGCGGTAGGCTCGCGACCAGTGGAATCGACCGCGTGTCCGGCCCTCGGACGTTTTGCAAGCGAGGGTGTGGATGCTTGGCGCGATGCGCACGATTGCGCGCAACAGGCGTATCGTCAGCACCACTAGCCGCCCACGAGATGCATCGATGGCGTGACTTGCCGAGCCGTAGCGCCCTGGCCGCGCGTGGCCGGGCTTGGAAAGAGGTCGAAAGCCTTTGATCGCCGCATCGGCCGAACGCTCTGCTCGCGAGCGAGCGACGCAACAGGACTGCTCAGCAGGGCGGTGATTGCGCGGCTGAGCAAGCCATCCGCGGCTCGCGGATGGAGGGATGGTTCAGGAAGTAGGACGGGAGCCCTTAAGTCAGTGAGGCAAGGACAACAGAACCGCCGCGGGCGTGGCCGGAACAACCATCGCAAAGGTGGTGGCCACCAGAACCCGCTGTCGCGGAGCTTCGAATCGAACGGCCCGAACGAGCGCATCCGGGGCACGCCCTCCCATATCGCCGAGAAGTACGTCTCGCTGGCCCGCGAGGCGCAGTCGAGCGGCGATCCGGTGCTGGCCGAGAACTATCTGCAGCACGCAGAGCACTACAGTCGCATCATCATGGCCTATCGCGAGCAGCTCAACCAGCCGGGCGAGGGCATGAACGGCGGCAGCCACCGCATGCGCATGCCCGGCGATGCGGGCGAGCCTCTCGACGACTTCGGCGACGATCAGGTGGACGTCGGCCTCGACGACGGCATTGTGCAGCCCGCGGTGCCGCAGGCGCAATCCAGCCACCAGCGGGCGCAGGGCGAGCATGGTGGTGGCCGCCCGGATCGGCAAGACCGGCAGGATCGCCATGACCGGCCGTTCCGGCGCGATCAGAACCGGCCGCGCTATGCCGATCGAGGCGAGCGCCACGGCTTGGGCGATCGCGATCGCGAGCGCCCGCCCGAAGCGCGGTCCGAGCCGCAGGACCGGGCGCCGGAGCGCGGGGCTGAGCGCGAGGCCGACGCCGGCGCGGAGCCGCGGCGCCGCGACCGCTTCCAGCAGCCGCACGAGCAGCCCGAGTTCCTGCGCCGCCCGGTCCGCCGGGCCCGCAGCAGCGAGAACGGCAACGGCGAGCCCGGCAAGAGCGACCCCTCCGGCGACTGACGGCGCGACGACGTGGGTGCCTGTCATGCCGGGTGAGCGCGATAGCGCGAGACCCGGTACCCAGGGATACAGGCTCCAAGCTTTCCCCGGGCCTGGGTCCCGGAGATTCCGCTTCGCGGAATTCCGGGATGACAAGCGAGCAACTTCCCCCTCAGTCCGCGGCCACCGCGTCGCCGACTCCGACCGCGCCCCCGGCGATGACCGTGGCGTAGATGCCGAAGTCGTCGTGGCCCCAGGTGCGCATCAGCGCGGCGGGGATCGCCGTGTCGCGGGCGCCCGTCTCCGGGTCGACGTTGGTGGCTTCGCAGCGTCGCGTGCGGGCGAACCCCCGCAGCCGCGCGGCACCGATGCCGATCTCGCGGTCGAGCCATCGGAGCTCAGTCCACGGCGCCAGCCTGTCCAAGTAGACGTTGGCGCGGAAGCGCAGCGGATCGACCTTGCGCCCCATGGCGCGCTCCAGCTCGTGCACGCTCGCCAGGTTGACGATGTGCACGCACTTGGCGGCCATGTCGGAGAAGCTGTGCCCAGGGGCGTGCACGATCTTCGGGGCCCCGCGCAGCTCGGCCTTCATGTAGGCGGCGATGAACTGCTCGATCAGCTGCCGGCCGAGCGGAGTGTCGAGCTGCCCGCTCACCACGGGCTTGCCGCCGCGCGCGATGGTGAGCGTGCGGGTCGCATCGTCGAGGCGGCTCCTCAGCGTGGCGAGCCGCTCGTCGCGCATCAGCATCAGGAAGTTGATCTTGGGCAGATGGCGCGGAGCGTTCGCATCGAAGCGGCCGGGCCCGTTCTCGATGGCCCAGGCCCGGTCGAAGGGCAGGGTTTCACCGGGCGCCAGCTCGACGCGCTCGAGCCGCTCCGGCGTCAGCCCCTTGACGGGATAGCGATAGAGCAGGCTCACGCGTCCGGCCGGAGCGTCGGGTGTCTGCATAGGCGATCTCATGGTTTTTCCCATGGGTTGTCTGTCCAGGTGGCCTTTTGGGCGTACTGGGGCCGCACTATATCTGCGAAAGATTCGGCCAAAGGATGCCGCAGGAGGGGGTCCCGGTGCCGCAGGATGGTGGCAGACCCTCCGGGTCTGACACCGATATGACGGCGTTGTCGCGCCCGTTAGGGGCGCAACGCCCGTGCTGAGGAGGGATGGCCATGAACTTCGAAATCTACACCGACCGGGCCAAAGGATTCGTCCAGGCGGCGCAGAGCCTGGCCTTGCGCGAAGGCCACCAGCAGTTCGGAACCGACCACCTGCTGAAGGTCCTCCTCGACGACCCCGAGGGCCTGGCGGCGCGCATCATCGAGCAGGCGGGAGGGCGGCCCGGCGATGCCAGGGCGGCCATCGAACGGGTGCTGGCGAAGCGTCCCAAGGTCTCCGGCGGCGGTGCCGGCCAGGTCTATCTCGCGCCGGAGCTGGCGCGCGCATTCGATACCGCCGAGAAGCTCGCCGACAAGGCCGGGGACAAGTTCGTGAGCGTCGAGCGCCTCCTGCTCGCCCTGGCCATGGAGCCCTCCACGGATGCGGGCCGCGCGCTCAACGAGGCGGGCGTCAACCCGACCACGCTCAACCGCGCCATCGACGACCTGCGCAAGGGCCGTACGGCAGACAGCGCCTCCGCCGAGCAGGGCTACGATGCCCTGAAGCGCTATGCGCGCGACCTCACGGCGGCTGCGGCCGAGGGCAAGATCGACCCCGTGATCGGCCGCGACGAGGAGATCCGGCGCACCATCCAGGTGCTCTCCAGGCGCACCAAGAACAATCCGGTCCTGATCGGCGAGCCGGGCGTCGGCAAGACCGCCATCGCCGAAGGCCTGGCGCAGCGCATCATCAAGGGCGACGTGCCGGAGAGCCTGAAGGACAAGCGGCTGCTCGCGCTCGACATGGGCGCGCTGATCGCCGGCGCCAAGTACCGCGGCGAGTTCGAGGAGCGGCTCAAGGCCGTGCTCTCGGAGATCGAGGCCGAGGGCGGGCGCATCATCCTGTTCATCGACGAGCTGCACACCATCGTCGGCGCCGGCAAGGCCGAGGGCGCCATGGATGCCGGCAACCTCCTGAAGCCGGCCTTGGCGCGCGGCGAGCTGCACTGCGTCGGCGCCACCACGCTCGACGAGTACCGCAAGCAGATCGAGAAGGATGCCGCCCTCGCCCGGCGCTTCCAGCCGGTCTACGTCTCCGAGCCGACGGTCGAGGACACGATCTCGATCCTGCGCGGGCTCAAGGAGAAGTACGAGCTGCATCACGGCGTGCGCATCACCGATTCGGCGCTGGTCGCGGCGGCAACCCTGTCGAACCGCTACATCTCCGACCGCTTCCTGCCCGACAAGGCCATCGACCTCGTCGACGAGGCCGCCTCGCGCCTCAAGATGGAAATCGACTCCAAGCCCGAGGAGCTCGACGCCATCGACCGCGAGCTGATGCAGATGAAGATCGAGCGCGAGGCCCTGCGCAAGGAGAACGATACGGCCTCCAAGGAGCGGCTCGCCAAGCTCGAGAAGTCCATCGCCGACTTCGAGGAGAAGAGCCGGGTGCTCTCCGCACGCTGGCAGGCCGAGAAGCAGAAACTGGGCGAGGCCCAGAAGGTCAAGGAGGAGCTCGACCAGCGCCGCACCGAGCTGGCACAGGCCCAGCGCCGTGGCGATCTGGCCCGCGCCGGCGAGCTCGCCTACGGCATCATCCCGGCGCTCGAGAAAAAGCTCGAGGGCCTGGAGGAAGCGAGCGGCGTCCAGAGCGCCATGGTCGAGGAAGCGGTGACACCCGACCACATTGCCCAGATCGTGTCGCGTTGGACCGGCATTCCGGTCGACAGGATGCTGGAGGGCGAGCGCGAGAAGCTCCTGCGCATGGAGGAGGAGCTTTCCAAGCGCGTGGTGGGCCAGCGCGAGGCGGTCGAGGCGGTCTCAGCGGCCGTGCGGCGCGCGCGCGCGGGCCTGCAGGACCCGAACCGTCCGATCGGCTCCTTCATCTTCTTGGGGCCCACCGGCGTCGGCAAGACCGAGCTCACCAAGGCGCTCGCCGCGTTCCTGTTCGACGACGAGAACGCGATGGTGCGCCTCGACATGTCGGAGTACATGGAGAAGCACTCCGTCGCCCGCCTGATCGGCGCCCCTCCGGGCTATGTCGGCTACGAGGAGGGCGGCGCGCTCACCGAGGCGGTGCGCCGCCGGCCCTACCAGGTCGTGCTGTTCGACGAGATCGAGAAGGCGCACGGCGACGTGTTCAACGTGCTCCTGCAGGTGCTCGACGACGGGCGGCTCACCGACGGCCAGGGCCGCACCGTCGACTTCAAGAACACCCTCATCATCATGACCTCCAACATCGGCTCGGAGTACCTTGCCAGCCAGAAGGAGGGCGAGGACACCGACGCCGCGCGACCCTATGTGCTGGCCGAGCTGCGCACCAGGTTCCGGCCGGAGTTCCTGAACCGCATCGACGAGATCATCCTCTTCCACCGCCTCAAGCGGGAGCAGATGGCAAAGATCGTCGACATCCAGATGGCGCGGCTGCAGAAGCTCCTGGCCGACCGCAAGCTCGATCTCGAGCTGGACGACAGCGCGCGCACCTGGCTCGCCAACAAGGGCTACGATCCGACGTACGGCGCACGGCCCTTGAAGCGCGTGATCCAGAAGTCGGTGCAGGACCCGCTCGCCGAGCAGATCCTCGCCGGCACCATCAAGGATGGCCAGACCGTCCGCATCGGCGTGCGCGGCGGCACCCTGGAGGTCAACGGCCAGGCCGTCAAAGCCGCGGCATAGCCGTGTCATCCCGGAATTGCACCCTTGCCTATGCATGGCCAGCGCGCCGTTGCTGCGTCAATCCGACAGGGGCTCGCACCCGGGGCGGCGGGCGCTTCCGGGATGGCGTTTCCCGGCGCTCAGAGGGGGCTGCAGGGGTGCTCTCGGCGTTGCCGGCACTTGCTGGCACCCTCGGCCGAGATGGCCTCAGCGGGCTCCGCAGCGCGAATGGCGCGTTGGTGCCGCAACATTGCAACCGTGGGACGGGTCAGAAAAAAACCGGGCCCAGAAGGCCCGGTTATCAGTCAGGTCGTCCGCCCGAGGGCGGTTGAAGGCATCGAAGGGAGGGTAGGCAGCCTTCAAAGCTGTCCGTCACAGCTACCCCACTAAAAAGCAAGTGCAGCATGCATTGGGTAGCCGGAAAGGAGAATGCGAGCCATGCGCGGCTGCATGGCTTCTTTGGGTTTCAGGTTTCAGGTGTCAGGTTTCAGGTGTCAGGTTTCAGGGGGTCTCGCATCGTACCTGACCCCTGACCCTAGAACTTCCACTGCCGCGCCTTGGCCACCAGGAAATCGCGGAACACCTGCACCTTCTTGGCGGTCTTCAGCTCCTCTGGGAGCACGAAGTAGATCTGTATCGTCGGCAGGTCGGCCTCGCGCAGGACCGGGACCAGCTCGGCATCGTCCTCGATCAGATAGTCGGGCACGAGCCCGATGCCGATCCCCGCCCGGATCGCATACTTCATGGCGATCACGCTGTTGGCGGAGAAGGCGGGCTTGCGCGGGGTCTTGCCGTCTAGCCCGGCAATCTCCAGCCAGCGGATGGCGGAGAGATGCGGGGCCGGCGTGCCGCTGTAGGAGATGATCGCGTGGTTGTCGAGGTCCTCCAGCGACTGCGGCGCCCCGTAACGGCGGATGTACTGGGCCGCCGCATAGGCGTGGATCTTGATGGTGAAGAGCCTGCGGCGGATCAGCTCGCTCTGCTGCGGCTCCGCGGTCCAGATGGCAACGTCCGCCGCCCGCATGGCAATGGCGATCTGCTCGTCGCTCAGGATCAGCTCGATGCGAATCTCGGGGTAGAGCTCGAAGAACTCCCGCAGCCGCTGGGTGATCCAGACCGTGCCGAGCCCGATCGGCGCCGTGACTCTCAGGTCGCCCGAGGGCTTGGTGGTGGTGTCGGTGAGCAGCGTCTCGGCGGTGGAGAGCTTGCTCATGATCTCGGTGGCGGTGCCGTAGAGCATCTCGCCCTGCTCGGTCAGCACGAGCCCGCGCGCATGACGATGGAACAGCGCGACCTTGAGCTCCTTCTCCAGCGCCGAGACCTGCCGGCTGACCGCCGATTGGCTCATGCGCAAGGCCTCCCCCGCGTGGGTGAAGCTGCCGGCCTCGGCGGCGGCATGGAAGATGCGTAGTTTGTCCCAGTCCATAGACGTGCGGTTCTTGTGACGGACGGCAACCGCCTATTCGGCGGCCGCGGCGATGCTTTCAACCCTGGCAAGATAGCGTTCGGCCTCGAGCGCCGCCATGCACCCCATGCCGGCGGCAGTCACGGCTTGACGGAAGACCTCGTCCTTCACGTCACCGGCGGCGAACACGCCGGGGATCGAGGTGCGGGTGGAGTCGGGCGCAGTGACGAGGTAGCCTGACGGCGTCATCTCGAGTTGACCCCTGAACAGCTCGGTGGCGGGCGCGTGGCCAATGGCGACGAACACGCCGTCGACCTCGATCCGGCTCGTTGCGCCCGTCGCCACGTTCCTGATGACGGCGCCGCTGACGGACTTGGGGCCGTCGGAGCCCACCACCTCCTCGAGAACCGAGTTCCAGACCACCTCGATCTTGGGGTTCTTGAACAGCCGCTCCTGCAGGATCTTCTCCGCCCGGAACCTGTCGCGCCGGTGCACGACGGTGACCTTGTCCGCGAAATTGGTGAGGAACAGGGCCTCCTCCACGGCGGTGTTGCCGCCGCCGATCACCGCCACGCGCTTGCTCTTGTAGAAGAAGCCGTCGCAGGTGGCGCACGCGGATACCCCGTAGCCCTTGAACCTCTCCTCGGACGGCAGCCCCAGCCAGCGTGCCTGCGCCCCGGTGGCAACGATGAGGGCATCGCAGGTGTAGACATCGCCCGAGTCCCCCTCGAGGCGCATGGGCTTCGCCGCCAGGTCCACCTTGACGACCTGGTCCATGATCGTCTCGGTCCCCACATGCTCGGCCTGGGCGCGCATCTGCTCCATGAGCCAGGGGCCCTGGATGACCTCGGCGAAGCCGGGGTAGTTCTCCACGTCGGTGGTGATGGTCATCTGCCCGCCGGGCTGGCTGCCCTGAATGACCACCGGCTCGAGCATTGCTCTCGCCGCATAGATGGCGGCGGTATAGCCCGCGGGCCCGGAGCCGAGGATCAGAATTTTGGCATGCTTCGTCGTCATGGCTGGGCGGGCTGTCCTGGCTGTGTTCCGGGCGTGACCTTCCCTCGGGGGCGGGGCGTCGGAGAGAACGAATCCCGAACCGACAAGGTAGGCTGGCTATACGGCGGGCGCAACGCAGTGGTCAATGTAGCGCAGGAAAGGCGGTACGATCCAGGCCGCGCCCAGGCCCTGCCGCAGCAGCGAGCCGCAGCCTTCCGGCTGCCTGCCACAAATCGCCGCAAACTCACATCAGGCGCATCTCCCGGAGGCTCTTGTGCCCCTGGCGGCCCACGATGAGGTGGTCGTGCACCGTGATGTTGAGCGACTTGGCGGCATCGACGATCTGCTTGGTCATCTCGATGTCGGCCCGCGACGGGGTGGGGTCGCCCGAGGGGTGGTTGTGCACCAGGATGATCGCGGCCGCCGCCAGCTCGAGCGCCCGCTTCACCACCTCGCGCGGGTAGGCCGGCGTGTGGTCCACGGTTCCGTGCTGATGCTGCTCGTGTGCGATGAGACGGTTCTTCTTGTCCAGGAACAGGACGTAGAACTGCTCGGTTGCTTCAAAGCCGATCTCGGCGCGGCAGAACTTCACGACCGCATCCCAGGAGTTGAGGGCATCGCGCCCCTTGATGTCGACCTCCATCATACGCATCGCCGCCGCCCGCACGACCTTCAGATGCCGCACGGCGGTATCGCCGATGCCCTTCACCTCCTTGAGGCGTTCCGGCGGAGCGTTGATGACCTCGGCGAAAGAGTTGTTGAACTTCTCGAGGAGCTCCTTGGCGATGGGCTTGGTGTCGCGGCGGGGAATGGCGCTGAACAGCACGAGCTCCAGGAGCTCGTAGTCGGGCAGAGCCTCCGGACCGCCGTTGGTGAAGCGGTCCTTGAGCCTCTGGCGATGCCCCTCGTGCTGCGCTGCAGGCCGGGGTGGCTCCGGCCGCGGCGGCGCCTCCTGCCGGAGGAGGTCCGGGGAGATGGTGGCGTCCTTCAGTCCGCGGCTCATGCACTCCCCCTTCATGCCGTCGCTCAGGAGGTCTTGTAGGGCGGCCGCTGCAGGCCTCTGGGCGACAGGGTGAAGATCTCGCAGCCGGTCTCCGTCACACCGACGGTGTGCTCGAACTGGGCGGAGAGCTCGCGGTCGCGCGTCACCGCGGTCCAGCCGTCGGCCAGGATCTTCACGTGCTGCTTGCCCAGGTTGATCATCGGCTCGATGGTGAAGAACATGCCGGGCTCCAGCGCAACCCCCTCGCCGGGCTCGCCGTAGTGCAGAATGTTGGGCCGGTCATGGAACACGCGGCCCAGGCCGTGGCCGCAGAAGTCGCGTACCACGCTGCAGCGCTCGCTCTCCGCATAGCGCTGGATCGCAGCACCGATGTGGCCCGTGGTGTGCCCGGGCCTGACCGCGGCCACGCCCCGCATCAGCGCCTCGTAGGTGACCTCGATCAGCCGCTCGGCGCGGCGCGGGATGTGGCCGACGGTGTACATGCGGCTGGTGTCGCCGTGCCAGCCGTCGAGGATCAGCGTCACGTCGATATTGATGATGTCGCCATCCTTGAGGGGCTTGGAGTTGGGGATGCCGTGGCACACCACGTGGTTGACCGAGGTGCAGATCGACTTCGGGAACCCCCGGTAGTTGAGCGGGGCAGGGATGGCCCCGCGTGCCAGCGCGAACTCCACTACGAGGTCGTCCAGATGCTCGGTGGTGACGCCCGGCTCGACGTGGTCGACCAGCATGTCGAGCGCCTGTGCGGCGAGTTGCCCGGCCCTGCGCATGCCGCGGAAGGCGTCGGGCCCATGCAGCTTGATCTTGTTCTCGCGCGGCTGGCCCCGCGCCATGTCGAGATTGGCCATGATGGTGTATGCGATGCCCGCTCAGCGGCGATGGTGTGCCCTTTCTCGGGGAATTTAGTGCAAATCGAGGGCGGCGCAACTCGCGCGCGATCCCGAGGGTGCAGACAGGCGCGCGCAGCTGCGCAGGAGCCACGGTGCACGCGTCGTTTCGCCGTGCCCACGGTCGCCGCCCCCGGCGCCCGGGTTGTCCTCCAGGCATCGCGGCCGCTCGATCCCCCGCGCTCGAGTTCAGGACGGCAGCGGCGAGCCCGGAATGTTCCTGCGGATGGGCCGGCTCAAGGCGAGGGCCCTTTCTCGCCCGTCTGGGCCTTCGCCTTGTCCCTCGCCTCCACCCGTTCTAGGCGTGCCAGCAGTTGCCTGATACTGGCGGGAAGGTCCTCGCGCGCGAGGCCCTGCGTCGCCCATCGCAGGGAGAGCCCGATGCGCGGGAGGAAGTAGATATTGTCGATCCGGGCCGTGTATTTCGCCTTAGCCATCTTTCACGCGCCGCTCGCTTGCCGGTTGTGCGGATTGGACGTCGGGAGTGCGTGTCGCGCGCTTCCGCACCGGCTATGACCCGTGGGACGCAAAGGCCGCGCCCTGCCCGAGGAGGAGGAAAGGCAGGGCGCGGCCGGCGGGCGTCGCTCCCGATAGGGTGCCCCCATGGCACGCGCCTTAGGTGGCGCGTCCCACTCCGTGGCTGCATCCCCGGTTCGGGGGAGATCGGGAGCCGCCCGCACGCCGGCGCAGCGGGGATACGCCGGCTGATCCAGCACCTCCTGTCATCTAGTTGCTGACCATGGAGATGACGACGCGGCTGTCACGGTCGTTGATCTCGAGCAGGACACCGTCCTCCGGTGCGTTATCGAGCAGCGCGATGATCTGAGCGACATCCACGCCCTCCCTCTCCGTGACCTCCTTGGGCAGGAGGCGCGAAGCATTTTTCACCAGCCACATCGGGACGGTGATGCTGGTCGCCCGCGCACCGTTCTCGAATACCTCGAACCTGATCGCTGTTGCGCGGCGCGTCTTGACCGAGGCGTTCGGCGCGCTGACGCCCGGCTGGGTCTCGGCCTTTCCGCCCGGATCGGGCGCCGGTTCCGCCACCGCGACCGCCACGGCAACCGTGCAGCCGAACGCCGCTGCGAGCAGCAATGTCCTGTTCATGTCGAAAGTCCCCTTGTTCTGAGAAACCCGACCTCAGGCGGTTAGTCTCCGCCCGGGCCGTTCAGGTTCATTCACCCCACGAGGGCTCGTGCCTGCAGAATCACCGGGGTTTTGAGGGATTTTTCGAGCCGGCGACCTACAACAGGTCGCGCAGCACGGCCTTGAGCGGCTCGTCGGCCGGAGGCATGGCATAGTCGGCGAGCCGCTGGGCACGCACCCAGGCCAGCTGCTGCCCCTGCCGCGGCTCGATGCTGCCGTCCCACCTGCGGCAAACGTAGAGCGGCATCAACAGGTGAAAGTCGGGGTAGCCGTGGCTGGCGAAGCTCAAGGGTGCCAGGCACTTGCCCGCGATCTGGATGCCGAGCTCTTCCTCGAGCTCGCGGATCAGGGCCGCCTCCGGCGTCTCGCCGGGCTCGATCTTGCCGCCTGGGAACTCCCACAGCCCGGCGAGCGGCTTGCCCGCGGGACGCTTGGCCAGCAACACCCGCCCGTCCGGATCGACCAGCGCGCAGGCGGCAACGAGAAGAATGGGCGGGCTCATGGCTCGAGGAGGGGCAGCGGTTGACAGCCGGCGAATGCGAGATCGGACCTATCTGTGCCATCGCGGCGCCTCATGCAAGCCGGGCCAGTCGGGGACACCCCGGTGCGGCCCGCAATCTGTGGGACGAGACCCCTCGGCTCCAACGTCTGAGGCCGGGAATGGCCGAGCGCGAAGGGTCTGCCCCGAGGCAAAATAGTCAGCGCTATGAACGGGGCGCATGATCGGCGATGCGCCGCCCCTTGCCAAGGGCGCGCCCTCCAAACGGATTGGAACCCCCTGCGGGCAGTCAGCTGCGATAGTCGGCGTTGATCGAGATGTACCCGTGCGTCAGGTCGCAGGTCCACACCGTGGCCCTGCCCGAGCCCAGGCCCAGGTCGACGCCGATCTCGATCTCCTGCCCCTGCATGTAGGCAGCGACCGTTTTCTCGTCGTAGGTCGGTGCGCGCTCGCCGTCCCTGGCGACCTCGATGCTGCCGAACCGGATAGAAAGCCGGTCGCGGTCTGCCGCCTCGCCGGCCTTGCCCACTGCCATCACCACGCGGCCCCAGTTCGGGTCGCAGCCGGCGATCGCGGTCTTCACGAGCGGCGAGTTGGCGATGGCAAAGCCGATGCGGCGCGCAGCGGCGTCGCTCTCGGCGCCAGCGACCGCGATGGTGACGAACTTGCTCAGCCCCTCGCCATCCTTCACCACCATGAGGGCCAGCTCGCGCATCAGGTCCTCCAGCGCGGCGGCGAAGGCCCGCCCCTCCGGGCTCCCCGCCGCGCGGATCGCCGGCGCGCCGCGCGCTGCCGCCGCGCCGGTGGCGAACAGGAGCACGGTGTCGCTGGTCGAGGTATCGCTGTCGATGGAGATGCAGTTGAACGTCGTCTCGGCACCCGCTGCGAGCATCGCCTGCAGGGCCGGCGGGTCGACGGAGGCGTCGGTGAACAGATAGACCAGCATGGTGGCGAGGTCCGGCGCGATCATGCCGGCCCCCTTGGCGAAGCCGTTGAGCACTATGTCCGTGGCGCCCAGCCGCACGGTGCGGGTGGCGAGCTTGGGGAAGGTATCCGTCGTCATGATGGCCTGCGCCGCCTCGTGCCAGGCATCGGGCGCCGCCGCCCTGGCCAGCCCGTCGAGGAGGTGCGCGAACTTGGCGGTGTCGAGAGGCTCGCCGATCACGCCGGTAGAGGACACGTAAACCTCACCAGGAGCACAACCCACCGCGGCCGCGGCGGCCTCGGCCGTCATGCGAGTTGCCTCGGCGCCCTTCTTGCCGGTGAACGCGTTGGCGTTGCCGGAGTTGACGACCAGCGCACGCGCCCTGCCGTTGGGCAGGTTCCCCCTGCACCACAAGACCGGTGCCGAGCACGTCTTGGAGCGCGTGAGGACGCCTGCCGCGGCGGTTCCTTCCCGAAGCACCGCCAGCATGAGATCGGTGCGGTTGGCGTAGCGGATGCCGGCCGCGCAGGCGGCAAACGCGACGCCGGACACCTGCGGCAGCTCGGGCAGTCGCGCCGGTGCGAACGGCGAGACCGTCGATGTGGCCATGGCTGCCAGCTCCTTTCCGGATGTTCCCTTCGGCCGCGCCCGCACGTGACTACAGTTGCTGCGGGGCCCTCCCGGACAGCAGGTGAGGCGAATGCCCTCCGGAAGTCGACCCGATCTACCCGATCCACCCCTTGGGGCTCAAGACTGCCGATCCTGAGCGGGGCGCCCCAAAAGGCGCAATGAGGCACGGTCCCGAGGGCAACATTCGTTGACAACGATGGCGCCGGTCCTTATCTCAGGACTGCCCGGCGGGACCGGCAGCTGCAGGCGCTTCTCCGCGCGGGTTTTCGCGTACTTTCCCGCCCAAAGACGTGCCTGTGAGGGCCGTGCTCGGCCGCTTTGCCGGGCTTACCGCCGACAGCTCGACTCGCGGCGACTCAACGGGAACCTTACCAGGACCTTACCATATGCTGTCTTTCGGCGCGCTTGCTGCCAAGGTTTTCGGGTCGGCCAACGACCGCAAGATGAAGTCCTATCGGCCCACTGTCGATGCGATCAATGCGCTCGAGCCGGAGCTGGAGCAACTCACCGATGCCGAGCTCAAGGATCGCACCCAGGCCTTCCGCGAGCAGCTGGCCGAGGGTGTCCCGCTCGGCGAGATCCTGGTCCCCGCCTTCGCCACCGTCCGGGAAGCGGCCAGGCGCACGCTGGGGCAACGCCACTTCGACGTGCAGTTGATCGGCGGCATGGTGCTGCACGAGGGCAAGATCGCCGAGATGAAGACCGGCGAGGGCAAGACGCTGGTCGCCACGCTTCCCGTCTACCTCAACGCGCTCACGGGACGCGGCGTGCATGTCGTGACCGTCAACGACTACCTCGCCAAGCGCGACGCCGAGTGGATGGGCCGCATCTACAAGTTCCTGGGCCTCACCGTCGGCTGCATCGTGCACGACCTCGACGACGACCAGCGGCGCGTACAGTACAATTGCGATGTCACCTACGGCACCAACAACGAGCTGGGCTTCGACTACCTGCGCGACAACATGAAGCTCGGGCTGACGGGCATGGTGCAGCCCGGCTTGCGCACCTTCTCCAGGGCCATCTGGCAGGAGATCCAGCCGCTCTTCGACGCGGCCGCCAGGGAGGCCACCAGCGGTAACCAGTCTGCCGCCATCGCCATGCAAGTCGAGAGAATTGGCGAGCTGTACAACAGCCTCAAGCGCGAGGTCGTCGACTGGTATCACTTCCGCAGCCAGATCGATCCCGACGGCAAGGAGGAATGGGACGCGAGGATCGAGGAGATCGAGGCCGTCTACAAGGACCTCGAGGCGGCAAAAGGCTCCATCAAGGAGGCAGCCGACGTCGACGGCGCGCCCGGCGAGGAGTTCAAGGGCCTGTGCCGGAGCTTCGCCACCGCGCTCAGCATGGACCCCCTCCGGCCGGAGGCGGACGACGAGCTCCTGGCCGCGGCCAGTGCGTTCCATGCCTACGCCATCGTCGACGAGGTGGACTCGATCCTGATCGACGAGGCGCGCACGCCGCTCATCATCTCCGGCCCGGTCGAGGACCGCTCCGAGCTCTACAACGCGCTCGACGAGCTCGTCCTGGGTCTGATGAAGGAGCATCGCAAGATCGAAGGCGAGCTTAAGAGCGCGCAGCACAGCGCCGAGGAGCTCAAGGAGCTCATCAAGACGCAGGGGCTCTTCGAGCTCGACGAGAAGCAGCGCCAGGTCTCCTTCACCGAGGCCGGCAACGAGCACATGGAGCAGCTGCTGAGAGGGAAGGACCTGCTCAAAGGCGAGTCGCTCTACGACATCGAGAACGTCTCGGTGGTGCACCATGCCAACCAGGCGCTCAAGGCCCACGCCCTGTTCCTGCGCGACCGCGACTACATCGTGAAGGCCGGCGAGGTCATCATCATCGACGAGTTCACGGGACGTATGATGCAGGGCCGGCGCTATTCCGATGGCCTGCATCAGGCGCTGGAGGCCAAGGAGCACGTCAAGATCCAGCCGGAGAACCAGACGCTCGCGTCCATCACCTTCCAGAACTACTTCCGGCTGTACCAGAAGCTCGCGGGCATGACGGGCACGGCTGCCACCGAGGCCGCCGAGTTCGGCGACATCTACAAGCTCGACGTGCTCGAGGTGCCGACCAACATGCCGGTCGATCGCACCGACGAGCACGACGAGGTCTACCGCACCCTCCCCGAGAAGCAGCGCGCCATCGTTGCCGAGATCGCCGACTGCCGGCGGCGCGGGCAGCCGGTGCTGGTGGGCACGGTCTCGATCGAGAAGTCCGAGCTGCTCTCGGCGCTCCTCAAGGACAAGAAGTACATCCGTGAGCTGGGCCTCTACATCAAGAAGCAGGCCGCGCAGCTGAAGGACGGCAAGGAGGACGATCTCAAGAAGCACTTCAACGACGTCGGCGATTACCTCGAGGATCTCGGCCGCAAGGGCGGCAGCGATCCGGTTCCTCACCAGGTGCTGAACGCGCGCTACCACGAGCAGGAGGCGCACATCATTGCCCAGGCCGGCGTTCCCGGAACCGTGACCATTGCCACCAACATGGCCGGCCGCGGCACCGACATCCAGCTCGGCGGCAACGACCGCTACCGCGCCCGCGACTGGCTCGCAGTGGAGATCGAGGCGAAGCGATTGGCTGCCGTGCACGGCGAGGGCGACGATATCGAGCAGCTGCGCAAATGGGTCGACGACGTCCTCTATCTCGGCGACGACTGGATCGAGGCCGGCCTCGAGCAATGGATCGAGGATGAGCTTGCCGCGTGGAGCGACGCGCAGCCCGCCAGCCGCCAGGTCGGTGCCAACGAGCTGGCGAACCAGCGCGCGCAGATCGTGGGCGATCGGCGCGCGATGGCCGGGAAGCGGGCCGAGGTCGCGCAGGAGCTTCTCGCCGACGCCAAGTCGGTGAGCCGGGCCAGCGGCCGCAACGAGGCAGAAGAGCTCGACTGGTTCGACGAGGAGCTGTGGCAGGAGGCCAGCGCGTGGCTCGGTGAAGCGGGGCGTACTTGGCGCTTCGGCGCGATCAACGAGCACCTGTTCCGTTTCATGAGCGACGGCCTGCGCAGCTGGATTGCGCGCGAGGCAAAGGGGGGGCGCCAGCCGGGACCCGCCGACATCGCGGCGCGGCGCGCGGCCATCGCCGAGGCCTACAAGGCGGTCCGGGTCAAGTGTGCCGAGATCCAGGCCGACGTGGCGGCCAAGAAGCAGCAGGCCATCGATGCCGGTGGCCTCTACGTGCTGGGCACGGAGCGGCACGAGAGCCGGCGTATCGACAATCAGCTGCGCGGCCGTTCCGGCCGGCAAGGCGACCCCGGGCGCTCGAAGTTCTACCTGTCGCTCGAGGACGATCTGATGCGCATCTTCGGCGCCGGCAACCGCATGGACGGAATGCTGCGCAAGTTCGGCCTGCAGGAGGGAGAGGCGATCACCCATCCCTGGATCAACAAGGCCCTCGAGAAGGCGCAGCAGAAGGTGGAAGCGCGCAACTTCGATGCGCGCAAGTACACGCTCAAGTACGACGACGTGATGAACGACCAGCGCAAGGTCATCTTCGAGCAGCGCATCGACATCATGGGCCGCGACGACGTGAGCGAGACCGTCGCGGACATGCGCGGGCAGGTCGTGCGCGAGCTGGTCTCGCGCTGCATCCCCGAGGGCGCCTACGCCGAGCAGTGGGATGCGGCGACGCTGAAGGACGAGATCGGTCGCATCTTCGACATCCAGGTTCCGGTGGACGAGTGGGTCGCCGAGGAAGGCATTGCCGACCAGGAGATCGGCGAGCGCCTGCTCACGGCCGTCGAGGAGAAGGCCGCCGCCAAGGAGGCCGAGTTCGGGCCCGAGGCCATGCGGCAGATCGAGAAGATGGTGCTCCTGCACACCCTCGACCATCTGTGGCGCGAGCATCTCATCGTCATGGAGCACCTGCGCAGCGTCATCGGCTTCCGCGGCTACGGTCAGCGCGACCCGCTCAACGAGTACAAGCGGGAGAGCTTCGAGCTGTTCGAGACCATGCTCTCCAATCTGCGCGAGCAGGTCACGGGGCAGCTGATGCACTTCCGCGCCATGGCCGGGCCGCCCGAGGACCTGCTGGAGCCGTCGGAGCTGCCGATGATGCACGCCCATCACGCCGATCCCTTCACCGGCGAGGACGAGCTGGCGATGGCGGAGGCGGCGCTGTCGGCCGGCTCGCGGCCGGCTCCTGCGGTGGCACGCAACGGCGACCGGCGGGCCCCGCTGCAGACCAGGAAGGCGGTTGGAGCCCTCAACCCCAAGGATCCTGCGACGTGGGGCAAGGTCGCGCGCAACGCTCCTTGCCCGTGCGGATCGGGCAAGAAGTACAAGCATTGCCACGGCAAGCACGATTAGAAGGGTTTCAGGGATCAGGTTTCAGGGTGACCGCGCCTTTCCTGAAACCTGATTCGGATGTTCGATACAGTCCAAGCGAGTGCGCACGCGCAACTATCTTCGTTCCACTGACGCTCCGAACTCGACAACGCACGAATGCTGGTCTTTAATGCGGTGCGTGGCGATCCCCTCCGTGGCGCCGCTAGCGTGCGGTCACGTGTGAGTCGAGCTGAGCGGTGTTCGAGCCTTGCGGATACTCGGGATCGTAGCCAAAACGCATGACAGCGGCATTGCCTTCCTCAAGGACGGCAGACCCGAGCTGGTGCTCGAGGAAGAGCGCTTCAACCGCACCAAGAAAACCAAGAAGTTCCCCAAGAAGGCCATCGCGGCCGGCTTCGAGGAGCTGGGCCTGGATCTCGCGGATATCGATTGTATTACGACGCCCTGGAGCCTCAAACTGTTGCACAGGTCGTTCGCGTCGCTCCTTTTGCGCCGCTTTCCCCTGAGCCTCGCTCTGACGCTGCCGAGCTCGCACACCTCGCAGAAGAACGACATCGTCTTTCTCAATCATTTCCTGGTGCGCGATCTTTCCCGCCGCTTCGGGGCCGGCGCGCTGCCGCCGATCGTCAACGTTCCCCATCACAGCTCGCACGCCGCTGCCTTCTTCGTGTCTCCGTTCGAGGAGGCACTGGTGCTGGTGATGGACGGCTACGGGGACGACTGCTCTTCGAGCGCCTGGCTCGGCCGGGGCAACCGGCTCGAGCGCCTGTGGTCGACGCCGATCATGAACTCGCTCGGCCTCGTCTACACCTTCGTCACGGAGTATCTGGGTTTTGCCGGCTTCGGCGACGAGGGCAAGGTGATGGCGCTCGCCGCCTACGGCGAGGACACCTACGTCGAGCGCTTCCGCAAGGTGATTCGGCCGATGCCCGATGGCGGCTATGCGGTCGACATGGCCTACTTCAGCTACGACATATTCGGCCAGTTGCGTCCGTTCCGGGCCAAGTTCGCGGCCGCCTTCGGTCCGCCGCGCGCCAGCGGCGAGCCGATCCTCGACCGGCATCGGGACGTGGCTTTCGCGCTGCAGGCCGTCACCGAGGAGATCGTCGTTCACCTCGTGCGCGCCCTCGTCGAGAGGCACGAGGTGCGCGATCTGTGCCTGTCGGGTGGCGTCGCCCTCAACTGCGTCGCCAATGCGAAGATCCTGGAGCAGACCGACGTGCGGCGGGTGTGGGTGCCGCCCTGCGCGTCGGACACGGGCGCACCGCTGGGCAGCGCACTGTGGCACTACCACCAGGATCTCGGCCACCCGCGCGGCTTCGAGCTCGAGCACGCCTTCTATGGCACGGCCTACGGCGAGGAGGAGATCGTGCGCGCGCTGGAGGAGGCCGGCCTGCGCTACCATCGCCTGGGCGAGGGCCAGCTCTTGTCGCGCACGGCGCAGGACCTCGCCGCCGGCAAGATTGTCGGCTGGTTCCAGGGCAGGTTCGAGATGGGGCCGCGCGCGCTCGGCAACCGCTCGATCCTGGCCGATCCGCGCCGGCCCGAGATGCGCGACGTGCTCAACGCCAAGGTCAAGAAGCGCGAGTCCTTCCGCCCGTTCGCCCCCGCGGTGCTCGTCGAGCGCGCGGCCGAATTCTTCGAGATCGACCAGCCCGATCCGTTCATGACCCTGGCGCCGCGGGTGCGGCCCGAGAAGCGCGACCGCATCCCGGCCGCCGTGCATGTGGACGGCACCGGCCGCATCCAGACGGTGGAGCGCTCGGCGAACCCGCGCTACTACGGCCTCATCGAGGCGTTCGGCCGCCTCACCGGCGTGCCCGTGCTGCTCAACACCAGCTTCAACCGCTCCGAGCCGATCGTCGCCTCGCCGGCCGAGGCCGTCGGCTGCTACCTGCGCACCGGCATGGACGTACTGGTGATGGGCGACTTCTACACCACCGACCGCCCCCCCGCCGCCGTCGCGTCCCACGCCGCCGACCGGGCCGAGCCCGTCCCCGCGCGCGAGACCCAGGCGGAGCCGGCGCTGACCGCCAGGGCTGCCGCCAAGTAGGGGTCAGACCCTGCGGGTCCGACCGGTCCGACCCCATGCGCTGTGCCAAGTCCGCGGTGCCTCGGCGCTCGTATGCGATCCCATTTGCCGAGCGCCCCCAGATCTTCCGGGGACAGAGATGGTGGCTGCAGCGGCGGGTGAGCGGCGGGCGGCCATAGGGTCGGATCTGCAAAGCTTAGGCCTTCTGAGGCCTGCGTCGCCGCAGCGGTTGACACCTTCTGCCCTGCGGGACCAAAGTCCCCGCGCATTGGACAACTGAAAGCCGCCGCGATGGTCGCACTGACGCTCCCCCGCAACTCCCGGGTCAAGACGGGACGGATCTGGAACAAGCCGGCCTCGCGAAAGGGGTGGACCGAGGTCCGCGTCTACCGGTGGAATCCCGACGACGGAAACAACCCCCGGCTCGACACCTACTGGGTAGAGCGCGCCAGCTGCGGGCCGATGGTGCTCGACGCCCTCATCAAGATCAAGAACGAGATCGATCCGACGCTTGCCTTCCGCCGCTCCTGCCGCGAGGGCATCTGCGGGTCGTGCTCCATGAACATCAACGGCCTCAACGGGCTCGCCTGCCTCAAGACCATCGACGAGGTGGGCGATCCGGTGAAGATCTACCCGCTGCCGCATCTGTCGGTGGTCAAGGACCTCGTGCCCGACCTCACCAACTTCTACGCCCAGCTGCAGTCGATTCAGCCGTGGCTGCAGGCGACGACGCCGACGCCGCCCAAGGAGCGGCTGCAGAGCCCCGAGGAGCGCGCGCGGCTCGACGGCCTCTATGAGTGCATCCTGTGTGCCTGCTGCTCCACCTCGTGCCCCAGCTACTGGTGGAACGAGGACCGCTACCTGGGCCCCGCGGTGCTCCTGCAGGCCTACCGGTGGCTTGTCGACAGCCGCGACGAGGCGACGGGCGAGCGGCTCGACAACCTCGAGGACCCGTTCCGCCTCTACCGCTGCCACACCATCATGAACTGCACCAAGGCGTGCCCCAAGGGCCTCAACCCGGCCAAGGCCATCGCCGAGACCAAGAAGATGATGGTCGAGCGCCAAGTGTAGGCTGCGGCGACGCCGGCGAACGCTGGCGGCAGTCGCGACATCAAAAAAAGGCGGAGGCCGGAGGCGCACCCGGCGTCTCCGGCCTCAAACCTTCCAACTCGGAAATCCACAGGACGCTGCGCGGCTCGCTGCTCTGCCCTGGTGCCCTGCCCGGGCTGGCGCCAGACCGCGCGCGACCGCTTGCGAGACCTCAGCCGGCCTTCGCGGTACGCTTCTTGGCGGCCGGCTTCTTCATCGGCGCCTTCTTCTTCGCAACGGTCTTCTTCGCGGCTGCTTTAGCCATTTTCACTTTCCCTCTTCTGTCTTGCGCGTCCGAATCAATTTCGGAACGAGGCCATCATGAGCAAGCGGAGATATTTTGTTGACAGAGAACAGAGATTTCATCGTGGGATGGACAAGCTTTCCGACGGCGGTGTTGCGTCGAGTCCACAAAAAACCAGGTTTCGGGTTTCACGTTTCACCCGTCATCCCGGTCGGAGTGATGCGAGCGGCACGCGAGCAGCGCTCCGAACCGGGACCTCGTGAGGTTGGACTCGCTGCGCGAGATCCCGGATAGCCTCGCCCCGGCTCGAGGCCGGGGCTCGGCTTCCGGCATGACGGGTGCGATCAGTAGTACGCGAGAACCTCGATGCCCGAGCCGCCGTCGCAGGCGGCCACGGCTTGCTTCGAGGCAAGATCGATGCGGGTGAGAAGTCCGCTGTCGTGGCTCGCCACCACGACCGAGCGCCCGTCGGGCGGGAACGCCATGCCCTGCGGGCCCTTCGCCACCGGGACGATGGCCTGCCGGCGCAGATCGCCGGCGTCGACGATCCACGCGAGACCGCCGGCGTAGGCCGTCACGACGAGATGGCGGCCGTCCGGCGAGAACATCAGCTTGGCAAGGCGCGAGCGCTTCGGATTGGATGGCGGGCAGTGCGCGAGCGGCGCGTGGTCGACCTCCGTGTCGGTAGCCGTGTCGATGACGCGCAGGTCGTTGGCCGCATTGTCGATGACGACAAGGCGGCGGCCGTCGGCGGTGGGCATCAGCCCCTCGCTGCCGCTGCCGTTGCCGGTCTCCACGCCGGGCGCGCGCACGGAGATGCTCGCCGTCCACGCCTGGCTCGCGCGGTGGAAAACGGCAATGTCGCCCTCTTTGCAGGAGACGTAGACCTTCGACTCGTCGGGCAGCAGCGCCATCTGGTGCGCTCCCCTGGACGGGCAGTCCCACGCCGCCTCGATGCTCCGGGTCGGCGGATCGACCACCAGGAGCTTGTTGGCGACGTCGGCCACCACCCACAGCTTGCCGTCGGAGGCGGCAACCATGCCGTGCGGCGCCCACACGGCGCCGAGCGGAATGATGTCGACGAGAGACTGGGCGACGAGGTCGATAACCAGGATCTTGTTGTTGGGCCGCTTGTTGTTGCCGTAGATGCCGTCGCCGTAGAGGGGCACGAACGCGAGGCGGCGATCGTGGGCGATGGCAAGCTCGTGCGCGGCAGGCTCGGGCGCCGGGAAGCTTTTGATCTCGCGCAGGCTCTCCGGGTCGTAGAAGCGGATGTGGTTGCCCACCTTGTCGACGGCGATGAGCCCGCTGGAACCGGTGATGTTGCTGCCGGCGTAGGGTGTGGTCATCCGGTGATCGGAGGGGTCAGACCCCTCGCCTCCGACGGTCGAGAGAAAATCGCAACGGGTGCGCGAGGGGTCTGACCCCTGTCAGAAGCCATAGAGCCGGGCGGGATTGTCGACCAGAAGCCGGCACTGCGCGTCCCCGGTCTCTGCGAACGCGGGCACGAGGTCGACGAGGTCGGCCTCGTCGACGGCGATCTTCAGGTTGGGGTGGGGAAAATCCGTACCCCAAAGCACGCGGTCTGGGATCGCGGCCATGATGCGGGCGGCAATGGGTACCGCGGCGCTGAACGGCGGGGCGCTGATGCGCTCCGCGCCGCTCACCTTGATCCAGCAGCCGTCCAGCTTGGCGAGCTCGAGGAGCGCCAGGAGCGCCGGCTGGTCCGGCCCCAGGCCGGCATCGACCCGGCCCATGTGGTCGATCACGAACGGCAGCGGCAGCGCGCAGATCAGCGGCGTCAGCGGCACGATGTCGGGGGCGTCCAGGTGCAGGACGACGTGCCACCCGAGGGGCGCGATGCGGGCGATCACCCGGTGGAAGACGTCCATGTCGGGCGCGCCGCCCAGGTGGCGCACGAAATTGAAGCGCGCGCCGCGCACGCCTCCGGCGTCGAGCCGCTCCAGTGTCCGCTCGTCGAAGGTGTCGTCGACGATGGCGACACCGCGCGTCGTCTGCGGTGCTGCGGCGATGGCGTCGAGCATGGCGGCGTTGTCGGTGCCGTGACAGCTCGCCTGCACGATGACCGTGCGCGTGAGGCCCAGGTGCGCGTGCAGCGCCGCCAGCGCCTCCTTGGGGGCGTCCTCGGGCGTGTAGCGCCGGCCCGGCGCGTAGGGAAAGCGGGCGCCCGGACCGAACACGTGGCAGTGGGCGTCGCAGGCGCCGGGCGGCAGCTTGAAGCGCGGCCGGCGGCGGGCGGACAGATCGAGACCGGTCTGGGCCGTCATCGCTTCGCCCCCCGCTCCTGCACCGCGGCGATCGCGCAGGCGAGCGCGGGGTCGAGCCCCATATCCTCCAGCATGGCCCCGGCCTCGCGCATCTCCTCGGCGCGGCGGAGGCCGTGCCGGGCGACCCGTTCGGCGGCGTGCGCGACCTGCTTCTTCCAGTCGACGCCGGGGTAGGACTGCTGCAGGCTGGCGACCACCTCGGCCTCCACGTCCCAGCGCCTGGCCGCGGCGGCGCACTGGACGAGGGCCGCCTCGATACCCTTCATGACGATGCTGCGCGCGAGCTTGGTGGCGGACGCCCGGCCGATCTCGGTCGCCACCGGCGTCAGGTTCATGCCCAGCGGGTTGAGGAGGTCGGCCGCGTCCTGGGCCGTCGTGCCGCCGGCCAGGATCGGCACCTTCAGGCCAGGGCCGGCCACGGCCGCCATCACCGCCCCTTCGACGAACTGGGCACCCGCCGCCTCGACCGCGCCGGCCGCCCTCTTCTTGGTGCCCGGCGAGGCCGAGTTGATGTCGAGGAAGATCTGCCCAGGCTGGAGCCAGCGCGCCGCCAACTCGGCCACCTCGCGGGTCGCCGCCGCGGTCACCGCGGAGACCACGACACGCGCGCCGCGGCCGGCGTCGGCGGCGTCGGCGGCGACCCGGACGCCCAGGGTCTCGGCACGGGTGATCAGCTCGCCCCGCTTCTCCGGGCGGTCGAACAGGAGATCGTAGGCGGCCAGCCGGACGCCGTCCTTGCCGAGGAGGCCCTTGGCGAACGTCTGCCCCACTTCGCCGAAGCCGATGAATGCCAGCCGTGTCATTGAGCTCCCCCGCGGCTCGTTGCGGTTGCACGCGAATGTCGTGGAAGCTTGGTCCGGAGCCGCCCGCAACGTCAAGCCCGATAGGGGCCCGATACTGGATGGGGTCGGACCCCTCGCTTCCACCGATGATGATGAACGCGACGTCTGTGCGAGGGGTCCGACCTCATCTCGCGGGGACCGGCACGCGAGCGAGCGCGGCAGCTTCCTCGTCACGCCCGACGGCACCAAGGTCGTCGCACGCGATGACGACGGCAGCATCCGCGTCTGGGACATCGCCACTGACCAAGAGGTGGCGCGGCTGGCGGGCTGAGAGCGGCGATCCGCTCCGATCGTGACCGCCGGCGAGATTGGACGGCTCTCCTCGTAGCGGGGAGAGAGTGGGGCCGCGCTCGTGACGCCGCCTACCGCACGTTCTGCAACAGCAGGAGCAGGCCGCCGACGACGGCGACGTTGGTGAAGAAGCCGTTCTGCATGCCGGTGCGCTTGCCGGGGTCGTCAACCTCCCAGAACCGCAGCATCAATGCCGTGGCCAGGACGGTGAACAGGATCAGGCAGAGCGCGCCGATAGCGGGATACCAGTTGAAGAGCAGGAGGGCGATGCCGACGAACTCCACTGCCACGCCGACCCAGAAGGTCTGCGCCGCGGTCAGGAACGGCGTGCCGTAGGCGTTCAGGCGCTCGACGTGGTCCTCGACCTGATGCGGCTGCAGGTTCCTGAGGCCAACGATCAGGAAGAACGCGACGATCAGGAGACGCCCGGCGCTGTCGAGCCACGAGGCGTCACCGGCATAAAGGCCTCCCATCGGCACCTCCCCTTCTGCGGGTCTCAGGCTTCAGGTTCCAGGTTTCAGGATCGCCGGTCCACCCGGCAACTCTCAAAGCTGAAACGCCCCTGGATAAGCGGTAACAGCATCTCGATTGCAGTGTCACATGGATCTTGTCGATGCGAGAAAGCGGACAGGAGGCCCGCGACAGCGGAGGGTGTGTCAGCGCGCGCTGGGGACGGCGGTGCCGATGACATCGCGGCCCGGCTCGGCCAGATACGCCTTGGCGAGGGCTGCCAGCGCGCGTCCGGTCTCGACCGCCGGCGTCCACCCGAACGTGCGCCGGAAGTGCGCGTCGCAGAGCTCGAGCGAGCCGAAGAGGCGGCGCGCGGTCGCGCCGAGCAGCGGCAGCCGCCTCGCCGCACCGGACATCGCGGCGCCGGCCGGGAACAGGCGGCAGGGGCGCCCGAGGCCCGCGCGCAGCGTCCCCACGATCTCCGTCGTGCTCAGCGCCGGCCCGTCGTGGACGTGGAACACGCCGACCGGCGCGCCAGGGCCGGCCCTGACGACGGCCGCCAGGGCCCCGGCCAAGTTGCGCACGGCGAGCAGGCTGCGCCTGTTGGCGAGGCCCGCCAGCGGCAGCGGCAGGGCCGTGTCGGCGAGTTGCAGGAGCCGGGAGAGGCTGCCGGCCTTGCCCGGCCCGTACACCAGCGGCGTGCGCACCACGGTAAGGCGGGTGTCCGAGCCCTTCAACAGGGCCGTCAGCGACTGCTCGAGCCACAGCTTGGACCGCCCGTAGAGAGAGGCGGGGCGCGGCCCGTCCGCCTCGGTCAGGAGCCGCGCATCCTCCTCGCCGCAGATCGCCTCGATAGAGCTGACATGGACGAGGCGGGGCACCCGCACGGCGCGTGCCGCCACGGCGAGCCGCACCGTGGCCGCCATCAGCTCATCGGCCAGCACGGCATCGGCGGCGTGCCGGCCCTGCTGCAACACCGAGAGGCCGTCGGCCAGGTGCACGACGACCTCCACGGCCTCCAATCGGCGCCGAAAGGCCGCGCAGCGTGCAAGATCGCCATAGTGGCCCGTCACCATGCTGCCGATGCCGGGGAGGCTCGTTGCGGTGCGCGAGACGACCGTCAGATCGACGGCCGGCGCCGTGGCTTGCAGATGCTCGACGAGCGCCCGCCCGCCAGCTCCTGTTCCGCCCAGAATCAATACCTGCATCGCGGTAGACCGAATTGTGACCGAGGTGTGGCCCGTCCGGGCCTGCCCACTGCCCACCAGGGATTGCGGTCCTCGCGCGATTTCTCAAGGGCGTGGACCGAAAAGGCGGTGGATGAGCGCGATTTGCGGCCCCGGCTGTGGCAGCAAAATCTGCTTCGGGCGCCGCCATCCAGCGTTCATACTGCAGTGTCCGGCATGGCCAATGCCGGCATCGGAAGAAACGCGAGGCGAGCCGTCGTCGGGGACCGTGTGCGACAGGTCGCTGCGCTGCGTCCAGGCTCGCAGGGGAGGTTGCCATGAGGATTGCAGGCCCGCTGTGGCGCGGGGTGGCATCGATCGTTCTCGTTTGCGTCGCCTTGTCGGCGCGGGCGGCAGAGTATCCTGAACCCAAGGAAGGCCAGTGGATCGCGCGCGACTTCCGGTTCCACACCGGCGAGGTCATGGCAGAGCTGCGTATCGCCTACCGTACGGTCGGCGCGCCTGCGGGAGAGCCCGTGCTCATCCTGCACGGCACGGCGGGCTCCGGGGCGGGCATGCTGAGCCCCAACTTTGCGGGCGAGTTGTTCGGCCCCGGCCAGCCGCTGGATGCCAGCAAGTACTTCATCATCCTGGCGGACGCGATCGGCGCCGGGAAGTCCTCCAAGCCCTCCGACGGCCTGCGCACAAAGTTCCCGCGCTACAACTACGACGACATGGTGGATGCGCAGCATCGCCTGGTGGCGGAGGGGCTCGGCATCCGCCGCCTGCGCCTGGTGCTCGGCAACTCCATGGGCGGCATGCACACCTGGATCTGGGGCGCGCGCTATCCCAAGGCGATGGATGCCCTGGTGCCGATGGCCTCGCAGCCCACCGAGATGTCGAGCCGCAACTGGATGATGCGGCGCCTCATCATCGACTCGATCCGCAACGACCCCGACTGGAAGGACGGCAACTACGATGCCCAGCCGAAGGCGTTCCGCACCGCGGCTGTGTTCTACGGCATCGCCACCAACGGCGGTACGCTCGCCTTCCAGAAGCTGGCACCGACCCGCGAGCTCGCCGACAAGCTGCTCGACCAGCGCCTAGCTTCGCTGGTCAAGGCAGACGCCAACGACTACCTCTACCAGTGGGACGCCTCGCGCGACTACAATGCGGCGCCCGGCCTGGAGCGCATCGAGGCGGCGCTGCTCGCCATCAACTCCGCCGACGACGAGCGCAACCCGCCGGAGACCAGCCTCATGGAGCGCGAGCTGAAGCGCGTGAAGGGCGGCCGCCTCTATCTCATCCCCGCCAGCGAGGACACCCGCGGCCACGCCACCACCGGCATGGCCAGGTTCTGGAAGCAGCAGCTGCAGGAGTTCCTCGCCGCCGTGCCGAAGGGCGCGATGTAGAGCGCGACCGGCCCGATGCGACGCTCAACGCACAGAGCCCATCGCGCCGGACCACGGGCTGAGCGGATCGTCGTACTCGGCCTTCCACTGGTGGCCTGCAAGTGGACGGCCGCAGAGACCGGCGCGGATCGGGAACCGGCGCGCGGCTGCGCCCATTGGATATGTTGACAGGCAGGGTCATGCACAATAAGGCCAGAGCGCACCTCCCCCAGCGAGGGCTCGATGGCCGACGATTACGTGCTGCAGACCAACGGGTTGACCAAGGTTTTTCGGGGATTCACTGCGGTCAAGAACGTCAACCTGAGCGTGCGGCACGGCACCATCCACGCCCTGATCGGGCCCAACGGCGCCGGCAAGACCACGTGCTTCAACCTGATTACCAAATTCCTGCTGCCGACCGCCGGCACCATCCTCTACAAGGGTCGCGACATCACGAAAACCTCGGCGCATGCGGTGGCGCGGCTCGGCCTCGTGCGCTCGTTCCAGATCTCGGCCGTGTTCCCCCACCTCAGCGTGCTGGAGAACGTCCGCGTTGCACTGCAGCGGACCCTCGGGACCTCCTATCATTTCTGGCGCTCGGAGCGCTCCGTGGAAGTCCTGAACGGCCGCGCCCTGGAGCTGCTCGACGACGTGGGCATCGGCTCCTACGCCCACCTGCAGGCGGTCGAGCTTCCCTACGGCCGCAAGCGGGCGCTGGAGATTGCCACAACCCTGGCGCTCGATCCGGAGGTGCTGCTGCTCGATGAACCGATGGCCGGCATGGGTGCGGAGGACATTGCCCGCACGTCGGCGCTCATCAAGCGGATCGCCGCGGACCGGACGGTGCTGATGGTCGAGCACAATCTTTCCGTGGTGGCGAACCTGTCCGACCGCATCACCGTGCTGGCGCGGGGCGAGGTGCTGGCGGAAGGCACCTACGCGGAGGTGTCCAAAGACTCACGCGTGATCGAGGCGTACATGGGGACGGGCACGGATGCGAGCCTCGGCGCGAGTCATGGTGGCGGCCATGGCTGAGGTCCAGCTCGCCGTGCGGGACGTCCATGGCTGGTATGGCGAGAGCCACGTCCTGCACGGCACGACCTTCGATGTGCAGGCGGGCGAGGTGGTCACGCTGCTCGGACGCAACGGCGCCGGCAAGACCAGCACCATGCGCGCCATCATGGGGCTGATGCGCGAGCGCAGGGGCTCCATCGCCTTCGAGGGCAAGGAGCTGGTCGGGCTCACGTCCGACCGCATCGCGCGGCTCGGCATCGCCTACTGCCCCGAAGAGCGGGGCATCTTCGCGAGCCTCAACGTGCGCGAGAACCTGATGCTCCCGCCCGTGGTGAAGCCGGGCGGCCTGACCGTCGAGGCGATCTATGCGCTGTTTCCCAACCTCGAGGAGCGCCTGTCCAGCCAGGGCACCAAACTGTCCGGCGGCGAGCAGCAGATGCTGGCCATCGCTCGCATCCTGCGCACCGGCGCGAGGATGCTGCTGCTCGACGAGCCGACCGAGGGCCTGGCGCCGGTGATCGTCCAGCAGATCGGCGAGACCATCCGCATGCTGCGCGGGCAGGGATTCACCATCCTGCTGGTCGAGCAGAACTTCCGCTTCGCGGCCACGGTCGCGGATCGTCATTATGTGGTCGAGCATGGGCGCGTAGTAGACATGATCCCCAACGCGTCGCTGCACGCGAACCGGGAGAAGTTGCAGACCTATCTTGGAGTATGACAGGAGGACATGGAATGCGACGGAGCCTCAAGGCGTGGGCGGCAGTGACCGCACTCTGCGCGGGCGGGGGCTTGGCCCTCGCCGACTACTCGGACGGCGTCATCAAGATCGGCGTCATGAACGACCAGTCGGGCACCTACTCCGACTTGTCGGGCCAGGGCTCGGTGTGGGCCGCGCGCAAGGCGATCGAGGACTTCTGCAAGACGACGACCTGCCACAACAAGATCGAGGTGGTGTTCGCGGATCACCAGAACAAGCCCGACATCGGCTCCAACGTCGTGGGCAAATGGTACGATGTCGACAAGGTCGACGTGGTGGTGGACGTGCCCACCTCGTCGGTCGCACTTGCCGTCAACAACATCACCAAGGAGAAGAACAAGGTGTTCCTGGTGTCGGGCGCGGCCACGGCCGACCTGACAGGAAAAGCCTGCACACCCAACACCATCCATTGGACCTATGACACCTGGGCGCTGGCCAACGGCACCGCCAACGCCATCGTCAAGACGGGCGGCAAGTCCTGGTTCTTCCTGACTGTCGACTATGCCTTCGGCCATGCGCTGGAGCGCGATACCGCCGCGGTCGTCGAGAAGGCGGGCGGCAAGGTGGTGGGCAAGGTGCGCCACCCGTTCCCGGGCCAGGACTTCTCGTCGTTCCTGCTGCAGGCGCAGCAGTCCAAGGCCCAGATCATCGGCCTCGCCAATGCCGGCGCCGATACCATCAACTCCATCAAGCAGGCCGGCGAGTTCGGCATTGTAGCCGGTGGGCAGAACCTGGCCGGGCTCCTGGTATTCATCACCGACGTGCATTCGCTCGGCCTGCAGACCGCGCAGGGCCTGATCTTCACCGAGGCGTGGTACTGGGACGCCAACGATGCCAACCGCGAGTTCTCCAAGGAGTTCGCGGCGGCCAACAAGGGCAACCGGCCTACCATGGTGCAGGCTGGCGTCTACTCGGCGGTCACCCACTATCTCAAGGCGGTGCACGCTCTGAAGTCGGACGCCGACGGCGCCGCCGTTGTCGTCAAGATGAAGGAGATGCCCACCGAGGACAGGCTGTTCGGCAAGGGCAGCATCCGCCAGGACGGCCGCAAGATCCATCCTATGTACCTGTTCGAGGTCAAGAAGCCGGCCGAGAGCAAGGGGCCATGGGACTACTACAAGCTGCGCGCCACCATCCCGGCCGAGGAGGCGTTCCGGCCGCTGGCCGAGGGCGGCTGCCCACTGGTGAAGAAGTAGTCCAGTCGGGGTCAGCCCATCGCCTCCGACCTGGGAGCCTGGGTGACCCCCCGTGAACCTCAAGACCTCTCCCCGCGTCTGGCACAGCGCGGGGAGAGGACTATCAAGAGAGCAGCATGTTCGAGCTCCTCGGGATATCGCCGCAGGCCTTGTTCGGTCAGCTTCTGCTTGGCCTGATCAACGGCTCCTTCTACGCCCTGCTTTCGCTGGGGCTGGCGGTGATCTTCGGCCTGATGAACGTGATCAACTTCACGCACGGCGCCCAGTACATGATGGGTGCCTTTGCGGCGTGGATGCTGCTCAACTATCTCGGCATTCCCTATTGGGGCGCCCTGGTGCTGGCGCCCATCCTGGTCGGTCTCACCGGCGTCGTCGTCGAGCGCCTGTTCATATCGCGCCTCTATCATCTCGACCACCTCTACGGGCTGCTGCTCACGTTCGGCCTGGCGCTGGTGCTGGAGGGCCTGTTCCGCCGCCAATACGGCATCTCGGGGCTGCCCTACGCCAACCCTCTGCCGGGCGGCACCAATCTGGGCTTCATGTTCCTGCCCTGGTATCGGGCCTGGGTGGTAGCGATCTCGCTCGCCGTGTGCCTCGTCACCTGGTTCCTGATCGAGCGGACAAAGCTCGGCTCCTACCTGCGTGCCGCCACAGAGCGGCCCGACCTGGTGCAGGCCTTCGGCATCAACGTGCCGCGCATGATCACGCTCACCTACGGTTTCGGCGTGGGGCTTGCCGCGCTTGCCGGCGTGCTGGCGGCGCCCGTCTACTCCGTCAACCCGATCATGGGTGCCAACCTCATCATCGTCGTGTTCGCCGTGGTCGTGATCGGTGGCATGGGCTCCATCATGGGCTCCATCCTGACCGGGTTCGGCCTGGGCCTTCTGGAGGGGCTGACCAAGGTATTCTATCCGGAGGCCTCCAACACCGTGATCTTCGTGATCATGGCGATCGTATTGATGCTGCGTCCGCAAGGCCTGTTCGGAACGCCGAGGTGACCCCGTCATGAGCGCCTCGCGCAAATCCTGGGACATGCCGGTCTTCGCCGTGCTGGTTGCGCTGGCGCTGGCGGCACCGCAGCTCGCCTACCCCGTGTTCCTCATGCAGGTGCTGTGCTTTGCGCTGTTCGCCTGCGCCTTCAACCTGCTCGTCGGCTATGTCGGGCTCCTGTCGTTCGGCCACGCCATGTTCTTCGGGTTCGCGGCATACATCGCGGGGCACCTGGCCAAGGTCGGCACGATCGAGCTTCCCGTTGGCATCCCGTTCGTCTGGCGCACGTGGGTGACCATCCCGCTGCCGCCGCTTACCCCGGAGCTCGCAATCCTTGCCGGCACTGCCGTTGCGGCACTCCTCGGGCTGATCGTCGGGCTGATCGCCATCCGCCGGCAGGGCATCTACTTTGCCATGGTCACCCTGGCGCTCGCCCAGATGGTGTACTTCCTGTGTGTGCAGGCGCCCTTCACCCACGGCGAGGATGGCATCCAGGCGATCCCGCGCAGACCTCTCTTCGGCGTGCTCGACGTGCACAACGACTTCGTCTTCTACTACGTGGTGCTGGCGATTTTCTGCTTCGGCTTCCTCATCATCTACCGCACCATTCACTCGCCGTTCGGCCAGGTGCTCAAGGCGATCCGCGAGAACGAGGCGCGCGCAGTCTCGCTGGGTTACGCGGTGGACCGTTTCAAGCTGATGGCCTTCGTGCTGTCGGCGACGCTCGCCGGGCTTGCCGGCGCCACCAAGGCCATGGTGTTCCAGCTCGCCTCGCTCACCGACGTGCAGTGGCAGATGTCGGGCGAGGTGGTGCTGATGACGCTGGTTGGCGGGCTCGGCACCGTGTTTGGCCCGATCGTCGGCGCCGGCATCATCCTCGCCATGCAGACTTATCTCGCTTCTGTCGGCGAGCTGGTGCTCGAGATCCGGGGTTTCGTCTTGCGTGTCAATTTCGGCGAATGGGTGCTGGTGATCCAGGGCGTGATCTTCGTCGTCACGGTCCTGATATTCCGTCGCGGCATCGTGGGCGAATTGCTGGCCCTCGCCGACCGGCTTGGTCGGAAGCCGGGCCTGACGCCGCCCTCGCACTGAGGGGTCAGACCCCTTTCCACGCCGCGAGAGGATAGACACCGGCGGCAGCGGAAAGGGGTCTGGCCCCGCCCCTACCCCTCCAGCTCCTTGCGCACGATGGCGGCGCCTTCGGCCATCGCCCGGAGTTTGCCGAAGGCCACCTCGCGGGGCAGGTACTTCATGCCGCAGTCGGGCGCCGGGATCAGCCGCTCGGCCGGCACGTGCTTCAGCCCGCGGCGGATGCGCTCTGCCACCTTCTTCGGCGTCTCCACCTTGATGTCGCCGAGGTCGAGCACGCCCAGGAGGATCTTCTTCGGTGCCAGGTCGCTCAGCACGCCGAGATCGATCTTCGGCTGGGCCGCCTCGATGGAGATCTGCTCCGCCGTCGTGTCGGCAAGCTCGGGCAGGAAGGAGTAGCCCACCGGCTTGGTCTCGCCGGGCACCAGGGCGGCGTAACCGAAGCACAGGTGCACGATGGTGGGCACGCCGACGCCCCGCAGCGCCCGGTTGATGGCCTTGACCGCGATGCGCTTGGCGGCGGCTGGGTCGTTGCGCAGCCACGGCTCGTCGAGCTGGATGATGTCGGCGCCGGCCTTGACGAGGTCCTTGGCCTCCGCGTTCACGGCGACGGCGTAGTCCATCACCATCTCGTCGTCGTCCTTGTAGAAGGCGTTGATGGCCTGCTGGCTCATGGTGAAGGGGCCGGGCAGGGTGATCTTCGCGGGACGGTCGGTGTTGGCGCGCAGGAACCTCATGTCGCG
>Ga0209382_10000400_pt1 | contig 71609 bp, 71 predicted proteins | sample SoiMetdeltSBSDD5_FD_187599 | JGI IMG/M metagenome (GOLD analysis project Ga0209382, IMG submission 187599) | Bulk soil microbial communities from a Populus tree surrounding site in Tennessee, USA - Soil MetaG P. deltoides SBSDD5 (SPAdes) (version 2) | ecosystem: Environmental > Terrestrial >...
AAGGTCCACACGGACTTGCAGTCTGGAGACAGCGTGCGATAGAACTCACTCGGCCTCGATCCCGCTCACCGGTAATGGCCGGTTTTGAAGTGTCGACAAATGGCCGGTTTTGCCCTGTCCACCGAGGCCTCACCACATTTCATCACTCCACCGGAGAAGACCGCTGAGGGAATCCGAATTCGGCTTCGATACCGGTGAGCCGTCCGAAGTCGCGCAGGAGAGGCGGGTTTCGAACCCTGCGGATGCCGCAGAGGCATTGAATGGGAATCATCAGCGGCGCCAGTGGGTGGGACTGTCTGCAGTGTTGCAGTAATCGCTCGCGCTTCCCAGCGACCTCGCCGGCCGGTGTGATAATCGCCCTATGTAGATGTTCGGCGGACGTTCTCGGCGCGAGGGCCTTTTGGTCCCTGACCGACCTCGAAGTCGACCGAATCACCTTCTCGGAGATCGTTGATTCCTTCGCCCTGCACCGCGCTCTGGTGGAAGAAATACTCTTTCCCGGCCGCGTCCTTGATAAAACCAAAACCCTTGTCGCCACGTAACGTTCGGATTGTTCCCGTCATCATCCCCTCAGAGTCTGATCAGTAATTGGCGGATCCATCATCCGCCCTACACGCATCCACGGCGCCACTCCGGGCGACTCATCATCGTACCCTGTCTGCGTTCGAGTTCGTACTCAGGGTCATTCGAAGACAGGCCTGGAGACGGAACGTTGATCGGCCGGACGCACTGTCCAGGGTCCACGAAAGTACGCATCAGCCGCCGCCACTATCCCGGTCGGTCATCACAGGCACGGGGACCGGTCAGAGTGTCCGAGCAATCGCATGCGAACTGTCGCACCAAGATCATTCCGAAGTTGCCGCGGATTCTCATCGCCAAGGACCGGAGCCTTCCGTGAAGATGGTGAAATGTGGTGAAGCCCTTTCTACCCTCTGTCTCAGAAAATGAAAAATGCACCCCATGTATTTTTCATTTTTCAGCAGGAGAGAGCTGAAAACCCCTCATCACATTTCACCATTTCACCGCGCACCGGGTCCCTGCGCAGGACAGCTGGGACTCGGGAGGCGGGCCGTTCCGGCTGCGCTTCAGCGCGGCCGAGTTGAGAGAGCGCTCGCTCATACCGACCGCGCGGTGCCATCCGGTTCTCGGATAAACATTCCAGCCGAACGATCCGTCGAGACAGCGCGACACCGCAAACAACTCGAGGGCGTGCCTACAACGCGAAGAGAGCGCGCGATCGCGCACTTCCGGGGAGTACACTCTTCAGAGCGTCAGATCCACACGGCTGAGCTGTTGACCGTCCGGGATGAAGTTTGGAGCGCCGTGGCGCTGGATGCAGCCGCCCTTGGCGGTCGAGGTCATTCCTTGCTCCTTCGGCCGGCGCATTCCTGCTGTCGGAGGAAGTCGGTATGTTCAAGTGGGTACACCGCAGCGTGAATCGACGAGACCACGATCCACAGCCCGACGGTCGCGCGGCGCATCGAATCGAGCAACTGGGTGGCGGCACCGCAGAACGGCGCCATGGGGGTCGGCGCGTTGACGCCGGCCGGCGCGAACTAGACCGCATTGCTCCGCGCACCGAAGCACAACGAGTTCTGATCATTGCACCGAACCTTGACACTCGACTGCTCTATGCGATGCTGTTCGAGCAAACGGGATATACCGTCTACGCTGCGGACGAAGGCCCCGCGAGCATCGCCATGGCGCAACACCACCTGCCGGACGTCGTCGTCGTAGAGGGCAGTTCACCAGCGGTTACGGGCTTCGACACCCTGCGTCACCTCCGCGCCACCCCTCTCACCGCCAACATTCCCGTGGTTGTCGTCACATCATCTCTTTACTTCAATACCCCGCGTCATGCTCGCGCCTCTGGCGCTATCCTGCTACTTGCGACATCGATTGAGCCGGATAAGTTGATCAGCTCGGTCGCGGAGTTGGTCTCGATGACGCCGCCCGAGCGGTCGGTGCGGCGACAACTCACGCGCACCCTCCTCGCCCTGCGGAAGTGCGCTGCGCAGATCAAACCGGACGTCGATGTCCAACAGCGTGTCCGGGCGCTCATCGATCGTTTGCAGGTTGCGGTTCTGGTGCTCGACGAACATGGACGGTATATTGCCGCCAGTCCAGCCGTTTCTGAACTGACGGGCTACGCACAGCACGAACTGCTGGCGATGTCGATTTTTGACTCCCAGTTCGATTCGGATTTCTTGCTTCAGCGAGACAAGTGGCCGAATTTTGGGGACGCGGAGCAAGGTGGCACGACGTCGACCGTCCGCGTTGGGAAACGTCGCATGAGGAGGATGAAAGCGGCATTCCTGACGATCGTTCCCGGCCTGCACGCGGCCGCCATTGCTCCGGCGCTGGAGACAGGTAACTAGTACGATTGTCAGATCCACAGTGACAACGCAGTCCATGAGTATTTCGAAGAACGCGGCAAATCCGCTGCCGTCGGTCCTCCCGCAACCGGCCGCGCCGCGCCGACCGATGACTGATGGTCGAGTGAACGCGGCAGGTCGTCTCACCAACGTCGCTGCGCACCACAGAGTAACAAGACCCGCTTGGGAACGTGTGTTCATCGTGAAGAGTGTCGCGGAAGACTTGCGCGGCGCTGACGAGCGCAGACGTTGCGTAAACGGATTGGACGCCGCGCGCCGCATACCCTGGAGTGGTCATGGCACGCGACATGGGTGCGGGCGAGATGCCGCACATCTTGAGATTGCGACCGACGCAGATGAAAGCAACACTGCTCGGGGCTGAGCAGGTCGAAAAGGGATGACCGACCCTGTTCCTCGCCTCCTCGCCTTTTGAGGAAGCCCGCCACGCACAGCGGTTGGCTCACGCTGGTGATGGAGCAGCCGGATGGACGTTCGTCTGGTGGGCAGGTCCGTATGAAACGGTCGGCGTCGATTACGTCGAGGACAGCCCCGAGCACGCGCAAGCGGCGGCGATGTTCGCGCTGAAGCGCAAGAGCGGGCACGTCGAATGCTCCCCTCGCTGTTCGGAGTTCGAGATGCGAACGCACACGACGTTGGTCGCGCTCACTGACGGGAGCTTCTAATCGCATGGTCGCGGCGGCCGCCGGTGCGTTCTGTGTTGCCTTGTTCTGGTTGCTCGCCTCGCCATCAATCAATCGTGCCCAACAGCGCAATCGATCCTGTGGCGGGTGTGATCGCGGGCGTGTTGGTTGCGATCCCCGTCTACCGAGCGGTGCGTAGAGGCTCACGGTAGGTGGGCCTGCTGGGATCGATTTTCGCGGGCACGCCGGACTGTCACCGTCATGCGGCTCCTCCATCCCGGAGCCGTGTGAGCATCCCGATTTCAGTATCTTTGCCCCGAAAGTTGCATGTGTTCCGATTGTGCCCACGGTGAAGGGCACTCACGAGCCGTCCTTGAGTTGCTGATGAATCGTCCCTCTCTTGGTCTTTCGTATGCGGTAGTGACGCTTACGCTGCTCGTCGCAATCGTGGTGACGGCACGGTGCAACCTCCTCGCTCCCGGGGTGCCAACCTGCGACCGCCGAATGCCTGCGATTGGATCTTCTTGGTGTCGTGGGTCGTGCTGCCATTGTCCCAGATTTTGAGTTGACGGCGTGTAGCTTCGGCGTCTAGCCCTTAATCAGCTGATCCGGCCTTGATCAATCTCGGTGTGACGGTACCACCCACGGGTGTATTCTTCCACCGGTTCTGAAGACGTCTCGGTCACTTGGCATGCGCACACGGCACGTGCCAGATCATTAAGTTCACCAAGACGGAGGCTCGTTGCGAAAGGAACGATCTGTCGGTGTAACTCTCGTGCGATTGGAGAGGAGCAGGCCATGACGATTCTGAGGAAGTACGCAGCTCTCATTGCCGGAATCGGCCTTGTCGGTGGCGGCTATGTGTTCGCGGGGCACCAGTCCAACGTCGCGTCGTATACCGGCTGCCTGAACCTGAACAGCGGGACGTTTACCTCCGTGAAAGTAGGCGACACCCCGTTGATGGCCTGCGGCCAGGGCCAGGTACAGGTGCACCTCAGCGGCGGCGACATCACCGCCGTGAATGCCGGGCCCGGACTTACGGGTGGCGCGCAGAACGGATCTGCGACGCTGTCGCTGAGCGGATCTTATGTGGTACCGCAGGACTGCGCGACAGGGTCCGTGCCGAAATGGAACGGCAATATGTGGACGTGCGGTTCGGACGCTGACACGTCGGCCGCCTTCGGCGGATTCGCGGCGGTGGGCGAGACGTTCTCAGTCAATCAGGACGTACCGGACGCGTTCGGCACGATCGGCTCGATCACGCTGCCCGCAGGCAAGTACGCCGTTTTCGCGAAAGTGACGGTCCTCACCGCAGCCGCGGAAGATGTCTCGGATGTGACCTGCCACCTCATCGCCGAGTCCGATTTCGACGAGGGCTTCCTGCGCGACGAAGACGGGGAGTTCATGCGAGGGGTGATCGCGCTGCAGCTTGTTCATGAGTTTTTGTCGGACGGAGCCGTGTCGGTGCAGTGCACCGATCACAGATCGGAGAACAACGGTGTTACCTATAATAACGGTGGGTGGAGCAACTTGCGCATCACGGCCATCCGGGTGAACACGCTGCAGAACAGTCCTCTGTGAGCACGTTCAAGATTCTACCTGTCGGCTCGCTGTAGCTTCGACTTGACTTTACTAGACATGACGTAAGACGACACTCAGCGACCAACAAAACGTCGGGTTGATGCGCCTCATCGGCGAGACCGAAGCACCGGTAAAAGGAGGGTTGGCGGGAACGGCTGATGATTGCCCACGGCGTCGGCGTCACGCCGGTGGCGGTCTACGAGTTGAAGCGGGTCGATTCGGACTTCTTCGGGGAGCAGTGACGATCAGCTCGCCTACGGGTAAACGCCGCCGTTTAGCGGCGACTGACGTTCAAGCGCCTCTCTCGCTCGCTCAGCATCATCCTCCCTCACCAGGAGGTCGGCCGAGTCCAGCGCGGGATACATGCCACCAGCGTTGTCCGACCGGATAGTGGATTCAATCTCCACAGCGTCCAAAATCCCTTTGGCGATTTGAGCATCGGTGACGGATCGGAACGTGGAGAGAACGACGAGTTCTGTGACCTTCATTGAAATGCCGTTTCGTCCCTTACAGCCGAAAATCTGAAGAAGCAATGAGGATGGGATACGGGACGTCACTACTGCTGGCAGCACTAACCGAATCGGCCTTCAAGCACCCAGCGCTCGGTTGCTCAGTGTTCTGCCTTCTCAGCGCCTCGGTCCGCTCCCCGCCAAACAGCCTCGCTTACTCAATCGGACCCTTGCGAATCTTGCGGGCGGTCTCTTGGTCCAATTGCTCGATCTGGTGCCATTCCTCGACCAAGTCAACTTCCTGTTTGCTGGTGAGCTTTCGGGACAGCATCATCCGCATTTGGACGCTTCTGTCGATGTCCAAGATCAGTGCGGCCAGTTCGTCAGGTGTCATCGCCAAAATCACGAACGCTAACTAGTCGCAGATCGAAGGACCAGCACGAGCTGTTCGCTGCTCGGCGTATGCGAATCCCGCTCGGCGCATCGCGTAATTCTCGAAATAATCAATGCAGTTCACTAGAATCGGCCGCATCGAACCGTACGACAATCAACGTGATATTGTCGCTCGCCGTGCCATCATTGGCCAGCGCGAGCAGCTTCTTCGCCGCCGCCTCCGGTGCAGGCTCCGCGTCGAGAGTGGCTGCGATCGCGTCGTTCGCCACCATTTCCGTCAATCCGTCGGAACACAGCAGTAACCGATCTCCATCCTGCACTTCGAGCGCGCGGGCTTCGACTTTAACGCCACGCTCCGGACCGCCGACCACGTTCGTTATGGTGTGGCGGAGCCGGTGCTCGGCGACCTCATCACGCCGAAGGGCTCCACTGCGCACCATGTCGGCCACCAGCGTGTGGTCCTCCGTGAGCTGGTGCAACTCGTCGTCTCGGTACAGGTACGCACGGCTATCGCCGACGTGCATGACACACAGCTGCGCACCCAGGTGGAAGGCCATCGTCACCGTCGTCCCCATGCCGCTCAATTCCGGGTGCTCCGCGGCTTCGTCAAGAATGCGAGCATCGGCGTGGCGAATCGCCGACTGGAACTGCGCGAGAACTCTGTCCTGTTCTTGCCTGTCCGATCCGAAAAACCATCTAAACGAATCGAGCGTGAACTGCTCGATCGCCGCGACGGCGAGAGCGCTCGCCCGTTCGCCGGCCCGGTGTCCGCCCATACCGTCGGCTACCAGAAAGAGGTGTGCGCGCTCCTCTCCAACCTGTAGCTTCGGTTCCGGCAAACTGGTCTGCCAGACCCGCATCACTTTGGTGAGCTCGGCGATGAGGAACTGATCCTCATTGTGAGTGCGCACCTTTCCTGTGTCGGTGACTCCAAAGGCCTTTACCGTCAACGGGCGTGGACGCGTCGGCGTGGCGGATTCGTCGGTCATGGTATCTCCGCTCGTTCAGACGGCACGGTATCCTCACTCAAACCAGCAGACTCATTCTAATGCTTCCCTTTGAGCAGGGGCTCTGCCCGTCGACCGGGAGCGCCCATTGCCCGGGCTCGTTGACCCGTTGCCTCTCGGTGAGCGAGAAGTCCAGAGGGCCTGCTCCTGTCGTGCTACGATCCCGCCGCGCCATGAACACCACACCCCAACGCGAGAACTGGAACGGCCATCCCGTCGAATTGCGTGATGCCTGGACGCTTCGCAAGGGCACGAAGGTCGCACGATGCGTCTTGGTCCGTCATCAGCTCGGGTGGGAATTGCGGTTGATGGTGGGGGAGCTGCTGCGGTCGCAGGTGTGCCGGTCGTCCGAGGAGATCTGGAGCACTCAGGAATCGTGGAAGGCCGCGATGATGACAAAGGGGTGGCATGTCTGATCACATGCCGTCGTTGAACTGTCCGAAGTGCGGCCAAGTCATGCGCTACGTCGAGTCGAAGACCGATCCCCAGATGCACGTCTGCGAGTGCCCGGTTCACGGGCTGTATCACTTCGGGCCGAAGACGGACCTCACTGAAGGCCCGCCGACGACCCGCTGAGCGCCCTCGCCCGGCGGACCTGGGTCATCGAATGGGGTTCCCATTCAGTGGTAAATCGCTCGGAGGAAGTCGTAGCGAACGCCCGCGCTCGTGTCCCAGCGGGCCAGATCCCAACCGCAGGACCTCAGCACCACTGACGCGCAGAGCTCCCGCTGTTCCATTGACAGCAGTGAATCCTCGAGGAAGAGCTCCGCGCTCTCGAGTGCCCACTGTTCGATCTGTCCTGGCGAGGCGCCCGCGGATCGCAGATCGCTTAGGACCTCGTCCACGATCGCGGAGGTTTCGGTTTCCGTTACGCTCGTCGAAGGGTGCTTGTCGAAGGCCCGTCTAATACTCGCGTCGAACGATTCCGGGTCGCTCACCGCTCGGCGATCGTGTTCGGGAATGCTTTTAGATACTCGGCGGGCCCTTTGGCGTTTGGGAGATGGGCCGCTCTCTGACATGAGGCGCAATATCCTTGGCACCGGTGACCCTGTACGGGATTTTCCAGTGCGGAAAGGAATCCGTGAGATCAGGTCTAGAATCACGACATTGACTCTAGTGAGGAATCTGCGGATTCCTCTGGCAAAGGGTTCATGTGCTCACGGGCCCGGTAAAATCGTGATGGGCGGGATAAAACCGGGAGGGCTGGATTAAACCTCCCCCGTCGCACACGCCCAATGCACCGGGATGCCGACGGCCTCGTAGAAGCTCCCCTCCCGGCACAGCCGCCGCGCCTCCTCATTATCCCCTGGCCCGATCGCCACACGGGTGATCACGTCCATTGCGCGGAAACGCTGATTGCACCCCGGACAGTCTGTGCCGGTGGCGTCATTCACGAGCGGATGGTCGACGGAGAGCGGGGCGAACTTCTGCATTAGGACGGCCTCCGCGACGGGAATTCGTTCGGACGATAGAGGCATCTGCATAGCCATGAGCGTACAGAGCATCGCCGACTGCGGCTGTCCTATTGTGAACACAGCCCGGTTAAATCGGCCCGGAGAATTGTCCCTCGGCCGATTCGCCGTTTCCACTCAGGTCCTTTGGTGCTACAAACACGCTACGCACGACGTCTGCCCTCGCGGCGGTCTGGGTGGTAGCTCTGGCTGTTGCCCTGAGAACGCGCAATATTTCAGTGCCCGGGCGAGGCCGTCCGTCGAATGGGGGAGGACGGAGGCGTAGGCGCCTGAAAGTGATGTCCCGGCAGACCGTTCGCACGGTGACCTGCGCCATCCGGACAACGTCTGCCATGGTGTAGGTGGGATGTTTGCCCATGGCGCTCCTGCGCGTTTTTCTTGAGGCGCTATGCCGTCCTGACGGCAGCGGTTGAGAGAGAGACGGGACTCTGCCAGCACTCGGCGTGCATCACTCTCGGGCGAGGTGCGCTCGCACCTTCTCAACGATCCCCGGCGCAGATGGCATCACACCAAGAGTCACCCGGCGTCCGCCATCGACGACGGTTTCGCCATCCACGAGAACTTTGTACTCACCGTAGCGGCCACGGATCGTTTCCACCTCGATTCCGAGTTCACGACGGAGCCGTGCCGCCACACGGACGGCATGTAGGCCAGACACTCAGAACACGCAATACCGAAGCGATACTCGAGCCATTTGATCCTCCTTGAGGCGCGCGCACTGCTTTCGTGAGGACGGTGGCCTCAGCTTAGCCCGAACGGCCAAGGCGGGCCAGACCCCGCGGGGGTGGACGGCGACGGCCCGATGACGGCAGCGGTGAGCCCGTCCGATGACGCAAGCGGCCGGTCGGTCGCTTGCGGAATGCCTCTCTGAAGCAAAACCGAGAGACGTGCCAGCGGCGTGGAAGGTATTGACGAAACCGCCGGAGTGGTGTGGTTCACTGAAAGCTCAGTTCGAGAGTGCAACGCGCGTCTAGCTCAAGGCGCTTCCAAGGTGTGAGAGCCGGAGCAGCGCCTCTTTTCGTTTGCAGCGAAGCTGCTCCTTCTGCGGCCTGGAAACGGTGCATCCGTGACAGAAGAGACTGCTCGCGGTGAGATGGTTCGTGTGGCCTCTTCCAAAGCCAAGTAGCTACTCGCCGCCCTCGCTCTGTCCTGGGCCTCAATCGCCCGTCCCACCTGAAACAGCGCCGAAACATCACCTTGCGACAATGGATCTCGCAGGAGGTTCCGATGCTGTTCGCGCTTGTCGTGATGGCGGGGGTTCTTCTTCTGACAATCGTCTTCAACAACCGTAGGCGACCTTCGTGGTGGGACAGCCGCCTCCCACCACGGAAGCGCAGCAAGGCCGCAGATGGGTCAGCGTGGGTATTCGGCGGCGACGGCGGCGGTGACTCGGGTGGTGGCTGTGGCGGCGATGGGGGTGGGGGTTGCGACGGGGGCGGAGGAGGAGGCGGAGACTAGCCGACGGCCTTCCGCGACACATGGCTGGATGAAGGCTGGCTTTTCACTGATAGTCGGCTCCTCATCGAGCCTCAGCAAGGGCCTTCGCAACCATTGACCTGAGAGAGTCGCGATCCAGGGCATCGTATCGGTCGCGCAGCTCATGCCATGCGGGTAGAAGCGACCTAATACGCAGCCCTTCGTTGACGAATGCGCCGTAGGGACCATCAACGATCTCCATCCAGTCACCGCCATCGCCCTTGCTAAGGAAAAGCACGACATCGGTGCCAACTGTGAAAACGGGAAAGCTGTTGTCTTGAACCTCGATGAATCGGCCGCGATACTCTACTCGGCCCCCAGCTTGCCGGACCACGATCCGCTCCAGTCTCGCGCCACCGCCGTCCGGCGGCGCACGCCTGTCCAACCATACGTCGTTGACTACAATGACCAGCGACGTGGAAACATGATCTGGGAGTCCCTTAGTTTCCGAGCGCCTACTCCTAACTCTCCCCTCAACGATAGCGTCAGAGTTGGACAAGACGGTCGGCATGTCCCACAAGGGCCGCCGCGCCGACAGAGTTATGTGAACTGTCTCCCCAAACGGAACGTTCTGGATAAGTTCGTCTAACCGTGTCTGCTGCGGTGTGTCAACCACGCCGCACGAAACTGCGGCCATCAATACGACTGTCATACGGGTCATAAGATGCTCCATGTTCTTGCGGCCAAGTGCCTCTACGCCGTCCTCGGTTATCCATAAACTCCGCCGATGGCTGTCCCATGTGTCCCATGCGGACCGTCACTTTTCACTGGATTCAAGATCCGCTGTCAGCGATCTTGGAAGAAATGGAAATACATGGTGCACACGGGACAGATGGGACACCAGCAAAATCGTTTCCGCAGAGCGCCGCTGAGGCGCTGTTGGCCGTCACGCAATCCACCCGCAGCGCACTCCTCCTCTCGACGCCACCCATTGGCCGTCGCGCAGTTCCATCAGGTGAATCTGCCCCGAGCTACGGAGGCGGATGTAAACGAGTGCCTTCGTCTTCGCGGCGTTGAAACCGACCGCCGACACGGCCGCGAACTCCATCGATCCGGGACGCCTTTGCCAGATCCCCGGATACTCCTGTTCGAGCCGCGCATCGTCGGCCTGGATTTCTGCCCGCGGAATCAGGCGGTAATCATCCAGCGGCAGAACGGGACGCAATGCCCAGACGTTCGCGTTTTGTCTGTCGAAATCCTCCTGGACTCGCCTTCGGCAGCCGTGCCACATGGCACGATTCCCTTTCAGTTTCCTGGACCAGGAGGATCAGCGCTTCCAGATGGAGGGGAGCAAGGTCGCGTAGATCGCGTAGGCCTCCGGGTCGGTGATCGGTTTGAGCGGTGGCCCGCTCGACTGCTGAGCGACTGCAAGAATGAACGTGACGATTACAAGATTGTTGAGCACCTCTCGGTCCCCTCCGCAGAGATAGACCCCGATCAGCCGAATTCGGCTTCCCCGCTGCAATCGCACGGCCGCGAGTGCCTCTTCGTCGCCCTCAGTGGCGGCTTGTGGATGGATCGGTGTGACCAGCAGTCCACAATCTCAACGCGAACCTCGGATTCACCCTGACAGGCCGCGCAATTGTTTACCCGCCCATTGATCCCAGAGAGAGGGGTGCGCGTTCGCAGGGGGTGGTGGGTGGCAGCACCCGCTGGGAGCTGCTTCAGCCCTTCATCACCCGATCCAGCTCCTTGATCAACCTCTCAACATCCGTTTTCCAGCGGGTGGCGCTGAGGGAGATGCCGTTGCGGCGGGCGAGCAGACGGATATCGTCGGGCAGGTCCTCCGTCTGAGGCATCGTCGCGTTCTGCACCGTCACGGGAATGACGGGAATCTTTTGCTGCAAAGCGGCCCGGATTTCCGCCCTCACCAAATCATCTTCGTTGTCGAGGCGTCGGCGGCGCTTCTTGTCCTTGATGGTGTGCCATTGCTTGCCGATCATGACGATGACCGCGCTGCACTTCCCGATCTGCTCAGCAACGTGCTCAACGAAGTCAATCCCGAGGGGCACGCTGTCGATGTCTATGAACACGCGCTCCTCGCCGTAGGCATCGACAAGCCGGTCGTGAAGGCGACCCGCCGCGTCTTGTGTATCCTCGCGCCTGTAGCAGAGAAAAACTGTCTTTGCACTCAAACCAGGTGTGGCAACGACAGAAACATTAGTGAGCGGAGGTGGGTCAGGGGCTGTTCCCCCTTCCATTTCCTCTTGAACACGCAAAGGGGCGACTGAGCTGAGAGGCACAGGCTTGACCAACCACTGCTTGATGCAATGCGCCACATCCTCAAGTCGTCTCCAGAAATCATGCCCATCGTCCCTGTCTGTCCGCCTCAAGGGATAGAGCTCTGAGACTCGTCCGGACTCGTCTTCACGGAAGAAATCGACACCGAGATACGCTACCAATTCAGCCGGTTCATGCTCTCGTTCAATCGGTGTCTTGATGACCTTGAGGACATTGAAACTGCCAAGGGCCTTCTCCTTCTCGCAAAAGAGTGATAGCTCCTGCCTACATGACTCTGCATTGATGTAGCGAGGCGAAAGGACCGCGACGAATGCGCGAGAGTGTGTCAGTGGCTCAGGGTGTTGTGCGATGAACGTATGCTCGTCGGAGGTTTTGTCTTCCATCCACACTCGCACCTCTCGTCCCAGCAACATAGTGAGTCGAGTCCGGAGACGGTCGGCAAATACTGTGACCCACCGAGTGTCGTCCGGTCCCCACGGTAGGTTGTCGATGAAGCTGTAGCTGATGAAGACATCCGAATCGGTTGAGGACATCCTTCACTCCCGCGACTCTCGTCTGACAGCCCTTCAACTCAAGACGCAAGCCCCGATTCCCTAACTGACAACCATCCGCTCCACTGGCGAACTTCAAAGAGGGTCCAGATCGGAGAGCTGCGAGCCAACTCGAAATGACGCGCAGTGTACCCCGGCCGTGGTCGAGAAAACGCTTTCCAACGCGCAATTTTTTATCCGCCCGTTGATCTATGGGAGAGGGGTGCTCGCTCGCGGGGGTGGTGGGTGCCGTCGTGGTAGCTAGCACCGCGAAGTAGCTACCTCGCCGCCCCTCGCCCCTTCGGGGCGTTGCTCGGTGGCACGGCTTGGGGGCAGTCGCATACCTGGGTCGCCAGATTTACGGACAACAGGGCGTCGAGCGAGAGCCCTCCATCGGACGCCGCATCATGCGGCACCGTCCGCGGTCCGAGTGGAAGGTCACTGAGCGCCCCGAGCTGAGAATCGTCTCGGACGAGCTGTGGGCGAGGACTCAGGCCACTCGGAAGGAAGTTCGGGAGCTCGTCGCGTCCAAGAGTGGTCTTAACCACGGTAAAAGCGGCAAGCACCACTCCAAGCACCTCTTCTCGGGGTTCGCAAGGTGTGGGGTGTGTGGGGGAGCAATCAGCGCAGTCAGCGGTGGCAAGGGCAGCCCACGGTTCGGATGTTCTCGCTCGTGGCTGAACGGCAGGAGCACTTGCCCGAACCGGCTGACCATTCGCATCAAGGTCGTGGACCCGCAGGTTCTGGCGAAGCTCCAGGAGGAGCTGCTGAAGCGCGGGACGCTCGCCTACGTCACCAAAGCCGTCGAGCGAGAAATGAAGAAGGCGCAGAGAGTCCAGCCGAAGGACGGCGCTGCGACGATGAAGCGCCTCGAGCAGGAAAAGCGCAAGCTCCAGAACCTCGTCTCCGCTTTGGAGGGCGGCTCCGCCAGTCCGGCCACCGTCCTCAAGGCCATCGCAGAGCGCGAAAAGGTCATCGGCGAGCTCGAAGCGCAGGTGCAGTCATCAGCCGCGCCGACCCTCGGCGGACCGTTGGTGTCTCGCCCGGATGGGTCAAGCAGCAGTTGTCGGACCTCGCTGGACTTCTGAAGGACGACGTTGCCCGCGTCAAATCGGAGTTCCGCCGGTTGAATCTCGCCCTCACCTTCAATCCTGTCGAGGGCGAACCCCGTCCCCACTACGTTGTCAAAGGCCAGTGCGACTTGAGCGCACTGGTCTCTTCGTTTGTACGGCCTGCGGATCGCGGCGTCCCCGCCGGGCGTCAGTCGGGTGCGGTTAATCACCTGATTAGGGAGCAATCGGCTCCGTTAAATGGATGGCCGCCCAGTCGGAATTTCCGATGTCGATCGACGGAGCAATCGGTCCAGAGCCGCACCCCAGTTTTATTGAGGTTTTGTGTTTGCCTCCCCTCGGTGACGGCTACTGGGAGGTGGAGAGAGCGGGGGAGGATGGGGCGGAGGTGACCGCATGCCTCTTGTTAGGTCGGAAGCCATAATTCCGTGTCGGGGTCCGTGAGCCCACAGGGAGGCCGCGTGGTCCCCCGGCATCAGCCATTCCGCCGATCGGCGGCTCTTTCAGCTAAACACTGCGTCGTCACCCAGACTATCCGCGACGGCGAGCCGCACTTTTGCGAGTTGGAACCACACAATGGCCGGCTGCGAGCTGTGGACTCCTTGCGATGCGCACCTGAGGACCTCGGTCGGCGATTCCACCTGAGCCGTTGGTGTGCGCCTTCGTTGTCCTCGCCCGCGCTTTCCCACATCGCTGGCCCGACGGTCATTTATCATGGCCGAGTCCTTGACCTCGCTGAAAGGGCGGCGACATGAAGATGACGGGTCGGCGGCTCGCGGCGATCCTCTGCGGCGCGGTGTTGTCGATCGTCATGTCGGCACAGACTACTGCCCCCCGTCGCGAATGCGCCGGGCTGACGAGCCTCACACTGCCCGACATCAAGATCGGCGAGGCGGCCGCCGTGCCAGCCGCAACCAGCGGCGACATTCGCGTGGCGCACTGCCGCGTCACCGGCGTCATCGGCACGGAGATCCGCTTCTCGCTGCTCTTGCCCGACACCTGGAACGGCAAGTTCATGATGGGTGGCGGCGGCGCGTTCGTGGGCACGATCGACAATCAGGCGAGCACAACCGTGAACGACGGCTATGCGACCGTCGGCACCGACACCGGCCACCAGGGAAAGTCCTTCGAAGCAAGCTGGGCGCTCGACAATCTCGAGCGGCAAGTGAATTTCGGATACGTCGCGGTGCACCGCACGGCCGAAACCGCCAAGGCGATTCTGCGGCACTACTACGGCGCGACCGAGAAGCGTTCGTACTTTTCGGGCTGCTCGAATGGCGGCCGACAGGGCTTGATGGAAGCGCAGCGCTTTCCCAACGACTTCGACGGCATCGTCGTCGGGGCGCCTGTACACGACTTCGTGGGCCTGGCCGCACAGTTCGTCAAGGACATGCAGGCGGTGTTCCCCGATCCGCGCAATCTGTCGACGCCGATGTTCACGCCCGAGACATTGAAGTCGATCGATGCGCAGATCGTCGAGAAGTGCGACGCCGTTGATGGAGTCAAGGACGGCCTCCTGGAGGACCCGCGGCGGTGCAATATCGATGTCGCTGGACTGGCCGGACTCTCCAATCAGCAGCGCGCGGCGTTGAAGAAAATCTATGCCGAGACGAGTGGCAAAGCGGGCGCAATCTATCCCGCACGACCGGTGGGCGGCGAAGGCGAAGTCGATAGCTGGCCAGCATGGATCACGGGCGGTAGCCGGTATGCGGCACCCCAGGTCCCAAGTCTGGGCTTCGCAGTGGCCACGCACTTCTTCAAGTTCTTAGTGTTCAACGATCCCTCCTGGGACTACAGCGACTACGACCTCACGAACGCGCGCAAGGACGCGAGGCTCGCTGCGACGTTCATGAACGCGACCAATCCGGATCTCGACGCGTTCAAGGCGAAAGGCCGCAAGCTGATCGTGTGGCACGGATGGTCGGACGCGGCGCCGACAGCGCTCAGCAGCATCAGTTACTTCGAGGAGGTCCGGAAGCGCGACGATGGAGTGCGCGACTACTTCCGGTTGTTCTTGATGCCGGGCGTGCTGCATTGCGGTGGAGGCCCGGGTCCCGGTACGGTGGACTGGCCGGGGACGATCGCTGACTGGGTCGAGAACGGCAAGCCGCCCGACCAGGTGATCGCGCGGAAGTCCGCCGCTGGCAGCGCTGTGTGGCGGGCGCGTCCGCTGTGTCCGTATCCGCAACATGCGGAGTACACGGGCAGCGGCAGCACGGACGACGCGGCGAACTTCGTCTGCCGTTAGCGACGATGGTGCGGGGCTGAGCTCGGCGAGGCGTTCAATCAGACGGGCAACGGAGATGAGCGGTGCGGCGGTTCGATTCCTATCCGCGGGCGCGCCTCGACCAACCGTCGTTAAGCTGTTGACCCTGTTCGGGGCGTGATGGTGAGGCCAGATTTTCACCAGTTGGAACTGACTGAGCAGCTGGTTACGTCAACTCGAAGGGCTTCGGGCAGCCGCATAGTTCGAATCTAGTCTTGTGAGCCACCTCCCAAGCGGCTGTTCCTCAACAATTTCTGCCATCGGCCAAGGTTCCCGTCGACCGAGTGTCGCATCAGGTAACATGCTCGCGCCACTGTTTCGAGTGCTCGAGCGCCCGTCGGCACCGTTGGTTCCTGGAGCCACAACATGCCCGATCGTTGCAAGATCCTGACTCTCTTGATGAGTGCCGCGTTCGCGTGGCCATTGATGGCGCAGTCAGAGCGCGGCGGCGTCCAGCTGAAGTACCTCGGCACAGCCGGTTGGGAGATCACTGACGGACGCAGCGTCGTCCTGATTGATCCATATCTGTCACGGCTTCGCAGGGTAACGCCGAACGATACTGTCGACCCGGCCGACAATCGACCGTTGTTTGACAACGCGGCCATCGCTCAATCCGACACGGCAACCATCGATGCGCACATTCAGCGCGCCGACTTTGTGCTCATCACGCACACCCATTACGACCACGCGCTCGATGCGCCATATATTGCAAGTAAGACTGGCGCGACGATCATCGGAACGGAAAGCACTTACTACTACGCGCGGGCACAAGGGGTTCCGGCTGACAAGCTCATTGTCGTGCGCGGCGGGGAAGACTACGCGTTCGAGGGGCTCTCGGTTCGGGTGATTCCCAGCCTGCATGGCGTTCTTCGGCGGGCGCCCAACCGCCGGACAGATCCCAACGCGTCGCTGCCGCCTGCCATATTCCCGCGCGATGCCAAACTTCCGTTTCGCATGGGCGATTTGTTGATCGAAGGGGGAACACTGGCGTATCTGGTACGCCTGGGAGGGCGTCAAATTCTGGCGTTCGGGTCCATGAACTACATCGAGCGCGAAATCGAAGGGCTTCGGCCCGATGTCGCGCTGATTGGAGCGATGCCGGAGCGACGAGAGGTCTATCAGTACACCGCCAGGCTCCTCCGGGCATCGGGCAATCCACGCATCGTGCTCCCGACACACTGGGATCGCTTCAACGTCACCTACGATGTTGCGCAGGACGCCGCCGTTCAGCGGCTGCAAACGTTTCTTGCGGAAGTGAAAGCCGCATCGCCTGACACCAAGGTCGTCGTGCCGAAGTACTTCGAACCTGTCGTGATTCCATAACCGAGTGCGACCGCGGCCGCGCGACGACGTCCTGATTTGAACGACGACGGCCTTGCCTCAGGTCAGCGCATGGCATGCAGGCAGTCTGCAGGAGAATGTCAATGTAGGTCTTGGTGTGTGTGAGTGCGCTCGTCCTGATTGTCGGCGCAGCCTTCACGGTACCGTCCGCCCAGCCGCGCCCCGCGATACGGGTGTGGACCGGGCGATCGCGATCGCGCACGTGGGGTCACGCTCTCCGCGGCTCGCGCGGTGGCGCGAGACGGCCTTCGGCTGGAGCAAGGTGCCCCACGCGAACGGAGTTGAAAAGCGCCTGCGGCTGCATGCCCGCGGCGGAGCGAAATCGCCGAAGGCGACCGCGGGCGCGCAGTGAGCGTGAGGGAAACTAAAGGGGCCCCACGCAAACGAAGGTAGAAGAAGTGGGCCGCAGAGGAATCGAACCGAAGATCGAAGCTGCGACAACAACGGCAAGCCGAGGATTCGTCCTGCGCAGTCGTGAGCGTCGACGAATTCCCGGCGTTAATGGCCCCGGCGCGCGTCGAGGAAAGACAGGATTCCCGCCCATCTGGCCGCGAACAATCGGTCCAGAACCGCACCCCAATTTCATTGGAGTTTTCTCTGGCGCTGCCCTCAGTTGAGGCCCGGGGGCGCTGGAGAGAGCGGGGAAAAATGGGCGGGACGCGCCCTTGCTAGGTGCTCGGGGGCTACCGAGGCCGGCACATTGGGTCAACCTCGTCCTAGCTTGCCGTGGGGTCTGGGCCGAGCCTTCGAAGATAGGCCTGCGCCTATCCCGCCCCCTGTGGGGAGGCCGTTGGGCCGGGAATATGCGAGCCCAGACACAGGGTCCGATCCGCCAGCGCGTCTGCGATTAGTGTGGCGGATGCGGGGACAGTCGTTCCAGCTCCTGGAACCAGTTCATGATGATGTGCAGCTCGATGGGCCCTTCCATTGACCGTGGAGAGAGCATCAGAAACTGACGCCCGTCTGGCGAAGGCATGAGCCTCCCCCGAATGTCGACGCGTCGCTCGTTGAGCGGCCGCGTTTGACCCACGCGCAGGTCCGGATGGGTCTGGACGTCGACGACCATCATTCGACTTGCGCTGAGATACAGGAGCCGCCCGTCGTCGAGCCATGCGGGCGAGTCCCCCTCATCCGCGGAGATGACGGTGCGAGGGCCGGGTCCCGGAAACGGCTGCACATAGACGTGGCTGATACCGCCGTCGTCGCCCTCGAACGCGATGAATCGGCCATCGGGAGAAAACCTCGCCGATCCCTCGTTGGACGGAGTGGAGAGGAAGGGCAGCGCCTTGCTATTCGAGTAGATCCAGAGGTCGGTGTCGCCGCGACTCGTGTACTCGCTGAACAGGAGCGATCGGCCATCCGGAGACCAGTCCTCCAGTTTCAGCGATTGTCGGCCACGCATCAGCAACTCCGCGGTGCCAGTGCCATCCGCATGCTCCGAAAAACCGAGCTGTTGCCAGGCATCGACCAGTAGGTGATGAAGCTGCCGTCCCGGCTCCAGATCGGCTGAAAGCTGTCGCCTTCGGGAACGAGCAGCCGCTTTGCCCGGCGCTCGAGATCGAAGACCCACACCTGCACCTTCGTTCCTTCGACAAGATCACCCGCTACCTGCCGGCCATCCGGCGAGAGGGCAACGGAGGCAAATGGCATTCGCCCGCCGGGCAGGGGAGTGGCGTTCCCCTCGCGGTCCAGCCAGACGAGCTCCGCCTCCCGAACATGGCTGGCCGGTATGTAGATCACCGTGCCGTTATCGGACAGCGCCACGTTCGAGTGCCGATAGCCTTGATCGATGCCATGCAGGACGGGAGTGGGATCGCCAATGGGCTCGAATCGCTGGTTCACGGGCACGGCCCGAAGCGCGTCGCCGTCAGAGAACACGAGGTGACCCGTGTCTGTGTAGCGGGCCAGGACGTTGCTGCCGCCGCGCAGCAATCGTCGTCTCTTCCCCGTCTCACGCGACAGCACATCGAGCCAGGTTCCGTCGGCACCAGTGCTCGCGACGAGAAGGTCCTTGCTGCCGGGTACTCGCGCTCGCAGTGAAATCAGCTCGCCGTCGGAGCGATCCCGGACTTCAATGGTCTTGGGCGTGCCTCCGCTCGCGGGGATCGACCACAGTTCGCCTTTGTGATCGCCGCCTTCGATCACGATCTCGTCGTTCGATGTCGCGAGCGCAACGATCGGGACGTCGGTCTGAGCGATTTCGACCGGAGAACCGCCCGCGAGCGAGACTTTGCGGAGGATACGATCCTCCGCTCGCCAGAAACCGATCCAGTTGCCGTCCGGCGAAAAGAACGGCGTCGTCGCGTACTCGGTACCCGGAATGGGTCTGGTTTCGAACCCGGACAGCTCCCGCAGAAAGAGTTGAGATTGTCCGTTGCCGCGGGCGCGAAAGACGAGGCGCGTGCCGTCGGGTGAGACGGCGAACGGCGTGAAGAACCTGTCCACCTGAAGTCGAAGATTGTCGGCCGTCTCTCCCTCGATCTTCAGCACCAGATGGTAGCGTGTTGATCGGAGATAGCGCGAACACGGTGTCGGTCCCGGTACCGGCCGGTAACTACGTCGTGATCGGCCAGGCGAGGCTAATTAATCGCGATGGCGATCGACAGAGCGCGGTGTGCTCCATCAATAGTGTGGTCGTGCAAAATCAATCAATGGAGCCGGTGGATGGCTCGGACTCCGAAGAAACCATCGTCCCTATCACCAGCCCCGTGTCAATGCCGAGTGCCGGGAACATCACGATGGCGTGTGGAGGCTTTGCCATCCACGCGGACAGCCTAAGACTGACAGTGATCAAGGTGGACACCATCAACTGGCCGACGCTCGCCGACCTGATCGGGGCGGGACCCTTGCCAGCCAAACAGGCATTGTCGATTGCGAGGCAAATCGCGTGCGCATTCGAGGCGGCCCATGAGACGGGGATCATCCATCGCGACCTCAAGCCGGCCAATGTGAAAGTCCGGGCAGACGGCACCGTGAAGGTGCTGGACTTTGGACTCGCGAAGGCGATGGACGCAGTCGGCAGCCCACCGAACGGGTCGCAATCGCCAACGGTCACCACGCCTGCGATGACACAAGCGGGAATGATTCTGGGCACGGCGGCCTACATGAGCCCTGAACAGGCGCGCGGGAAGGCGGTCGACAGACGCGCCGACATCTGGGCATTCGGTTGCGTGCTCTTCGAGATGTTGTCGGGACAGCGCACTTTCGATGGCGACACAGTCGCTGATACGTTGGCCGGGGTTTTCGGACGTGAGCCGGAGTGGACAGCGCTGCCCCCGGACACACCTGCGCGCGTGCGCACGCTCCTTGCCCGTTGCCTGCGGAAGGATCCGGAAAAGCGCCTTCACGATATCGCCGACGCTCGCATTGAAATCGAGGATGTGGACGACGCCGAGACAAAGCCCGCCGACACTGGGGACGGCACCCAACCGGCACGCGTTGTCCAACAGCTACTCACGGTCGGCGTGATCGCCGTTGCTGCTGTGGCGCTGACGGCGCTCGTATACTTCCGTCAGCCGCCGACGGTAGCGAACCCGGTTGAGTTCACCATCGGGCCTCCGAAGGATGCAAGTTTCGGCACCAGATTCATTCGATTTGCAATCTCTCCCGATGCGCGCCAACTTGTGGCCGTCGTCACGTCACCCGGCAACCGAGAGCAACTGTGGGTCCGCCCCTTGGATTCGCAGCAGTGGCGGCCGATTTCCGGCACCGACGGAGCGGTGTTTGCGTTCTGGAAACCCGATAGTCAGGAGATCGGTTTCCTCGCCCGTGGAAAACTAAAGACCGTGCCGCTGAGGGGTGGCGCCCCTTTCGAAGTGTGTGATGCTCCGATGGGAGCTGGAACCTCCGAGGGAGGAGCGGCCTGGAATCGCGATGACTTCATTCTGTTCAAGTCTCAGGCAGGTACGCTGGAGAAAGTTTCCGCCAGAGGAGGGGCGCCTATACCCGTCACTCGCCTCGAGGGAGCTGAAAGACATCACCGGTGGCCCGCATTCCTCCCTGGAGGGCAGCGATTTGTTTATCTGGCGATGGCACAACAGTTCGGCGAAGGGGAATTGAAGCTGGGATCACTCGATGCGAAGCCGCCTGTTTCGTTGGGTCGTTCGACATCAAGAGCGCTCTACTCCAGCGGTTACCTGGTCTTCCTCAGCGGCTCGGAACTGGTCGCACAGCGCTTCGACGTCGGTGCTGGCCGCCTGACCGACCTGCCGTTTCCCCTCGCGAGGCTGACGGGTTTTCTGGAGCCAGCTGGCGGAGCGGGTCCATTCTCTGTGGCTGATTCTGGATTGCTGGCGTATCACCCTGGTGCGGATCAAATCCGCCAATTGACGTGGGTGAACCGAGCTGGAAAGCCAGGTCGGAGCGTTGGTCAATGGGGCAGTCATTTCAACGTCGACCTCAGCCCGGATGGAAAGCGCATCGCTGCGTCTGTCGTTGGTGCTCGCGAATCGGCGACAGATCTCCCGAGCACCGACATCGACATTTGGATCATCGACGACAGCCGCGAGCGCGATCCCGGTGTTCGTCTGACGAGCGATCCCAATGCGGAGTTCGATCCGAAATGGTCGCCAGACGGGAAAGAAATCGGTTTCCACTCCAACAGGACCGTCGGCCGCTTCAGCGTATTTCGACGTCCGGCCAACCGAACTGGCGACGACCAAATGTTGATTACGGACGAGTCTTCTCAGACGTCGTTGAGCGTGTTGGACTGGCAAGATGAATCCATCTTGTTCGGGAAAGACGGAGATTTGTGGGTCTATCCCCTTCACGGCGACAGGAAGGCGTTCGCTGTTACGCAGACCACGTTCACGGAAAGCGGTGCGGTCTTTTCCCCGGACGGTCGGTGGATCGCGTACTCGTCAAACGAGTCGGGCAGGATGGAGGTCTTCGTGATGCCGTTTCCCTTCCACGGGGAATCGAAAAAGATCTCGCGTGATGGAGGCGTAACGCCTACGTGGAACGGCGACGGCACGGAACTGTTCTTTCTGGATCTCCACGGCAATCTGATGGCCGCTCGCGTTCAAACGGCAAAAAGCTTCAACTCGGAAATCCCAAAGGCGCTGTTCCCAACGGACTTACCGACGACATACAGCCTTAGTGGTACGTACGGCGTCAGTCGCGACGGACAGTCATTTCTGATTCCTCTACCAGCCTGTGGTGAAACTGTCTCCATTGATTAGCCGACCGAGCTAACGGCCCATTCCCAGCCTGGCCCGAAGACTGCGAAAGCCAAGAGCGACGCCTCCAGTCATTGCCGCAATCATCAGTGCGAGCGGGATCACGACCAGAATCGTTGTTCCGGGCGGAGGCAGAACTTCAGGACGTGCCCACGCGGGACCAGTGAATAATGCCAAGTATTCGATGCACAGCACGGTCGTGAATGCTGCGACCGCCGCCGTTCGAAAGGGCCGTTTTCCACCGGCGTGAGCCACGACGGCGCCGATTCCGACCACTACCACTACCAATAACGCGAACTCGACCCAGTAAAGACCGGGGTTGGTCCAACGGATGGCCGCGTACGTCACCACAACCACGAACCCGAGTCCGATCGCTCGAATCACAACGTCTCCTCGAAACAATCGACTGACTGCCAAAACGCTGCGACCGGTCGATGTGAAATCGTTCGAAGACGGATCGCGCTATTCGATCCTATGTACTACACTACCGCCGATGGCGATGGGCAAACGACGGCGGCACGCGAAGCAGGGCGCGATGTGGGTGGCGACGCAAGACCTGCCGCGGACGGCCGCGCATCCGTTCTACGCGCGACTGAATCAAATTCTTGAGCAGCATGACTTCGACGGATACGTCGAAGGACTCTGCCAGCAATTCTACGCTGACGAGGTCGGCCGACCGGGCCTGCCGCCGGGACGCTACTTCCGGCTGCTGCTGATCGGCTACTTCGAAGGCTTGGATGCCGAGCGCGCCATCGCGTGGCGTGCGGCTGATTCGTTTGCCCTGCGCGAATTTCTCGGGCTGGTGTTGCCGGAGGCGCCGCCTGACCACTCGACGATTTCCCGCACCCGTCGTCTGATCGATCTGGAGACACACGAAATGGTCTTCACGTGGATGTTGCAGCGTCTCGCCGACGCGGGCTTGGTGAAGGGGAAGACGGTCGGCATTGACGCGACGACGCTGGAGGCGAACGCGGCGTTGCGGACCATCGTGCGGCGGGACACCGGGGAAAGTTACCAGGACTTCTTGACGAAGCTCGCGCAGGCGTCCGGGATCGAGACGCCGACCCGAGCGGACCTCGCGCGCATCGATCGGCAGCGGAAGAAGAAGGGCTCGAACGACGACTGGACCCATCCGCACGATCCCGACGCGAAGATCACCAAGATGAAGGACGGCCGCACGCACTTGGCGCACAAAGCCGAGCATGCAGTCGACCTCGAGACCGGCGCGATCGTCGGGGTCACGGTGCAGGATGCCGACGACGGTGACACAACCACGTGCGTCGAGACCCTCATCGAGGCCGCCGAGCAGGTGGAGACCGTGCGGCCCGATGGCGACGGCATCGAGGAGATCGTCGGCGACAAGGGCTATCACAGCAATCAGTCGCTCATCGACCTCGAAGCCGTGGGCCTCCGCAGTTACCTCTCCGAGCCCGATCGCGGGCGACGGAACTGGAAGAAGCATCCCGAAGCGCGCGATGCCGTCTACCGCAATCATCGGCGCATTCGTGGTGCGCGCGGCATCCGCCTGCTGCAACTCCGCGGGGAACGGTTGGAACGGCCCTTCGCCCATCTCTATGAGACCGGCGGGATGCGCCGCGTATACCTCCGTGGCCACACGAACATTCGAAAGCGGCTACTCATCCACACGGCCGGTTTCAATCTCGGTCTGCTCATGCGGCAGCTGATTGGCGTCGGCACGCCGCGCGGGCTGCAGGGGCGGCTCATCGCGGTCATCACCGCTCTTTGGACGCTGATCGGCTCGCTCCGGGACCTTATCAGAGGTTATGGGCGGCCCGTACCACGCGTTTCAGCCGTCGAGCGTCATTGGATCGCGAAAACCTTGGTCGTGGACATCAAGGTGCGAGAAATCGTTTTCACCACGGGCTGCTACGGATCAACCCGGGTGCGCCTGAACCGATCACGGCGATCATGAACTGGGAAAGCAGAATACGTAGTCAGTCTGAACGGTAATTGCGCGCGGCCGCGTCTCGGTTACCCGGGCGAACTGCACTGAGCCAGATGGATGGGTGAAGCGGTAAGCCAAGTGCCCAAGGTTCCGTGACTCACGATTCGGCTGTGACGTGCCTGAATCCGTTGCAACTCACCGAGCGGCGACTGGGGCCGTCAATCAGGTCCAGAACCGCACCCCAGTTTTATTGAGTTTCCTGGTGACGCTGCCCTCTGTCGAGGCCAGAGGGAGGTGGCTCAACCGGCAGCGTCAGAGGTGTTCGCCCTTTGAAGTTGCCTTGGTTGAAGATTGTGTCCGGCTGACCCGCGCGTGCGACATAGACACTCAAACCATCCGAGACCGAGCGAAGCGAAAAACCCGTTGGAGCGCTCGTCTGGGAGCCAGGCTGGGCACCAAAGCACCACAGCCACAAGGGCAGAGTCACGGCATAGGTGAGGGAGACCGCCGGCAAGTAGAGCGCAGTGCGATGCCTCATCTGTGACCTCCATATCAGCGGACTGCCGGCTGCGCAACATTCTCGATCCTACCGCGTTCGATCGAGGCCGATGATCATGTGCAGCCACCGACGCGTTGCCGCCGCGACGCGTCCGACCGGCGCGCCTGCGGTCGTCAGCATCATCCTCTTGGTCAGAAACGGGTGCCGCACCTCACCGCGGCGCGCCTCTTTAGTAACGCCGGCTCGTTCGGATAATTGAAAAACAGCTGGTTGCCGTCGAGATTGCGACCACCAGCAGCCTGTCACCCCACCGGCCGTCCCTGACCGGAACGCCGCGGGCCTCGAGCTCGGCGGCCCACGGCGTTGATCGCGGCGACCTCGGCCTTGTGCGTCGCCGCCTCGACGTTCAGGGAAATAAGACGCGAAGACCTACGAGGCGTGGCGGGGCAAACTGGCGCAGTAATCGTGACGAGACCGGCTCGCGGTTGACAATTCCGTAATCCCCGGGGCGCGCAGGCGCGCGAATTCCTTCGTAAGTCTCCTCAGCAACCGGTTTGCACGTCGCTTTTCTAAATACGTATGCACCGGACACTGCTGACGGCTAGCGCTTTCTCCCTCCTTCTCCCACACCTCGCAGGGGCACAGAACGTCCTCGACCGAGTCGTGCCCGATTTGTCGCCCATTCAGCCGCTGCAGGTGAGCGGCGTCACCACGTTCGACGTTGGTCCGTTGTCGCTCGTCACCGGCGTTCCAATGGGCATCGAACGTGCGGGCGGATCGCAACTGCCGCCACCAACCGCGCCGCGCGTGATCGTGAGCGGACTGACCCTCCGCAACGCACTGGACGTGATGATGCGCCTCGAGCCCGGATACGACTGGCGTGAGATCGAGGGAGTCATCGTGATCCGGCCGGTGGCGTCCTGGGAGGATCCGGCGCACCCGCTGCGCATACCCGCGCCGCCGCTCAGCGTGCCGGCGCTATCCGTTGAAGCCGCAACAACGATTGTCGCGGCACTGCTCGGCAAGCCCTTGATCGGGCCGATCCGCCCCGGCGAGGGAAAGACATTCAACCTCGACGTGCGGGACGGCACGATGTTCGATCTCTTGAACGCGATCGTTCGCGCGCACGGGGAACTGGCGTGGAGCTTCTATCCTCACGAGGGGGACGCGGAGCATGCCCGCTACTTCGTCGGATTCTTCGCGGACGCCAGCGGAGGGGCGTACGGAGTACCGGGTCGCCCGGCCGCGACACCGCTGGATCTCTCGGAGTTGCTGCGTCAGACGACGCATGCGGATGCGACGGTCACGCCAGTGTTGGATCGCATCGTTCCCGCTCGTTCAGACAAAGAGCCACACACATGCATAGCGATAAACGGCGCCACGGTCTCGCAGCTGGCGGGTCTGGTGCGTGCGCCGATGGGCATCCAGATGACAGCATCAACGAAGCCGCGATGGAGCTCGCAACCCGTCCCGCTGACAGGATTGCGCCTGCGTGACGCGTTGGATGTGATGGTCCAAATCGATCCCCGTTTCGAGTGGCGGGAGATCGATGGGGTCATCGTCTTCCGGCCCGTCAACGCGTGGCGCGATTCGCGCGACGTGCTCTTCGCGCCGACCCCGCCGTTTCGCGTCGACGACGTGCGGACGTTCGAGGCCATGCGCGCCGTCGTCTTTGCCGCCGGACGCAGGTTGGAAGATCTGATCGGCGAGTTTCCGGACACCAAGCGCATCTCGATCGACCTCGCCAACCGCACGCTGTTCGATCTGTTCAACGCATTCGTGCGCGCGCACGGCGAGCTCGTGTGGGAATTCACGCCCGCGGACACACAGACGCAGAAGCTCGGGCTGCGGCATCAGGTCACATTCCACGCGTTCACCGGATACGCGAGCGGATGGGCGGTGCGCTGACGATGCGTGGGCCAGGGTCCGGGACCGGGGGCCGATGCCCGGGGCTCGCAGGGCGTTGGGGGACGGCAGGCGCCGCTCTCAGGTCGCGAACCGGGGCGGGACGCCGATACCATCCCCGGCATGCCGTTCGTACACGGCCGCGATCCGGTAGAGCGTCGATTCCTCAAAGCGGCGTCCGGTCAACTGCAGACCAACCGGCAGATTCCCGGACGTCAAGCCGCATGGCACCGTGATCGCGGGCAATCCTGCGAGCGGAGCGGCTGGTGAGCCGTCCTTAATTGGGAACGCACCCGCTGGCCGTTTGTTGTCAGCGCAATCAAAAGCATGATGAACCGAAGCTGGACTCGTCCTTGCGCATGATGTCGAGCCGCTCGATTCCTACGCAACTGCCAGGGACGTTGAGCGCACCGTAGAGACACAGATACCTTCGTAACTGATCGTCAACGTTTTTTGCACCGCTGATATTCGCCTTCCATACGAAGGCGCCCCTGGCGAGGGGGTGTGCGGCATCACTCTGTGAACCCACAACTCGAACGTCCTTCAGTCTGAGTCCGTGAGATTCGCAAACGACAAATCGGCACCCTGCAAATCGGCGCCAGTCAGATTGGTCCGAACCAGCGAAGACCTGCGGAAATCGGCACGCGGGAGTTTCGCACCACTTAGGTTCGCATCGGTCAAGTCAGCCCCTTCGAAATCCACGCCGCTGGCGGCGTACTCAGAGCGTGCATGTATTTCCCTCATGTCGGCACCCCGCAATCGGGCGTTCATGAACCGCGCACTCTCAATGATCTCCGCTTGCCGCAGGTTCGTCCCTTGTAGACTTGCGCCACAGAAGTCTACTTTTCTGAACTTGATGCCGCTCAAGTTGAGCTGATCTAAGGTTCTGTAGCCGAGGTCGGGCGATGGAAGTACAACACCGTTTAAACGCGGAGTGCTATCGAGGAGAGCCGGGGTCCGCCTCTCCATCAGAGAGACGATTATCTGCTGGGTCGCCATTACCGTCGGCTTGGTTGTGAACCCTTGGGGGTCAGTCCCTTCGCGGTTAAGTCGCACTACATGAACGAGAACTGGCTCACCGATCTCGCTCAGCGCCAAAGCGAGGGCATCGCGAAACGGCTCATCGTTCTCGGCTGCGGCGCGCAGGTGAGCGAGAAGTAGCGGAATGGCAGCCTCGCCCGCCACCGTGGCAAGCGCGTACGCCGCCCCGTTTCGTTTCGCAGAATCGCTTAAGTCGCCAGCGAAAGATGCAATCGTCCGCCGTTGTTCGAACTCGTACTCGCGTTGCCGCTGTGCAGACTCGACTTTCTGCTGATCGAGATACCTTTTGACGCTCCAGGCGCCAGCGACAATCCCAGAGAGAATGGTCACGATCAGGGACACACTGGTGCCCTGCTTTGCCAAAATCACCCACAAGCGCCCAGGCAACGTCTCTCGGCGGGCGGCTTCGCGCGCAGCCTTGTCACGAGCTTCTCGTTTCTCTGTCGTCGCTTCCGCGAGGAGGTCCGAGAGGCGCGCGGCGAGCCGGTTGGCCATATCGGGATCGAGTGCTTCCATGGTCGACCGCCTTGTTCGTAGATTGCCGCGGATTCTACACTTGCGATGGGCGCTCGTCACAACGTGGTGACCAGAGAGCCTGGCGACGAGCTTCGCCTACCCGCTCTTGCGCTTGCCTCACGCGAAAAGTCGCTAGCGTTTAGGACGCCGGCCCAAGACACGCTCCTGGGCGTGGTGGTTCCGATCCAGCCACGACGAATCGGTCCACAGCCGCACCCCATTTCTATTGAGGTTTTCGGTCGCGCTTCCGCCGTTCACTCGGGGCCGGAGTGGATGAGGGCCTTGGCGGCGATCGTGCCGGGGCGCTCGACCCGGGCGAATCTTTGCGCGAAATAGAAGTGATCGCCGGCACCCCGCATGGCCCGCGGCAATCCTGTGGTCCGTCTAAGGATGTCGCCCTTGCGATCGGTCCAGAACCGCACCCCCAATTTATTGGGTTTTCGGGTTGAGCTGCCTCGGTTGAGGCTCGGTGGAGGTGGAGGGAGCGGGGGAAGATGAGTACACGCAGCTGAGTGCGACCTCAACAGCACGCAATAAGCTGCCCGGAGCTGTCCGAGGCCGCCATATAATCCGCGCACGTCCCATACGTCAGTCGTTTATCAATGGTGGCTCGAATGCCGCCGCAAGGCTGCGCCTCCGGAGGCACCCCGATGACGCGAATTCGGGCCGCGATTGCTTTGGGGATGGTAGTGACCGCGATTGCAACGATCGCGGGTCAGGGGACCGTCGATGAACGGATCCGTCGTATCGAGAACGGGCTCGTTCCGCCGGTTATCCTTAAGGGACAGCCGATCCCGACGTCGACGCTCGAGACTCGAATGCGGGAGCTCAAAACGCCGGGCGCCAGCATCGCTGTCTTCGAGCACGGCCGAATCGCGTGGGCGCGCGGGTGGGGGATGGCGGATGTCGGCGACGGCCGCCGCGTCGATCCCGAGACACGGTTCCAGGCGGCGTCAATTAGCAAACCCGTCGCCGCTGCCGTGGCGCTGGCGCTGGTGTCGCGCGGAATGATGTCGCTCGACGCGGACATCAACACGTATCTCACCTCCTGGAAGCTGCCTGACAACGAATTCACCGCCAAGCAGAAGGTCACCCTCAGACGCCTGCTGTCACACACTGGGGGCGTGACGGTCTCCGGCTTCCCGGGGTATGGGAGCACCGCCGAGGTTCCAACGCTCGTGCAGATTCTCGATGGCATCAAGCCGGCGAACACAACCGCGGTGCGGGTGGACATTCCCGTCGGATCGCGCTGGCGATACGCGGGCGGCGGATTCGAGATCGTCCAGCTAGCTATCGAAGACGTCACGAAGAAGCCGTTCGCTGAGGCAGCGCGCGAGCTGGTGCTCGAACCGTTAGGCATGTCCCACAGCACGTTCGTCCAGCCAATTCCGGCTGCGCTTCGCGACAAGGCGGCGACCGCATACGGCGCCTCAGGCGATCCGATTCCCGGACGCTTCCACACCTATCCGGAGCAGGCGGCGGCCGGCCTTTGGACGACGCCGGAGGACCTCGCGCGCTTTGCCATCGCCGTGGAGCAGATGGTGTCGGGGAAGTTGCAGCAACCGGTCATGTCGCGCGAGTTGGCAACCCAGATGCTGAAACCGGTATTGAACGATTACGGTCTCGGCCTCGAGGTGACGGGTGCCGGACCAGAAACTCGCTTCGGCCATGGCGGATCCAATGCAGGTTTCCGGTGTTTACTGACGGCGTTCAAAGAGACGTCGGCCGGCGTTGTCGTGATGGTGAACTCAGACGGGGGAGGCCCGCTCCTCCAGCCTGTCGTCCGCGCGGTCGCCCGCGAGTATGGGTGGCCAGGTCTTGCGCCGATCGAACGCACGCTTGGTACCGCCGATCCGGCTACGTATGCGGAATTCGCAGGGCGATACGAAATTCCTGTTCGATCGCCGCCCGTGATCCTGTCGGTCGAAACAGATGGAGGCAAGCTCATTGCGGACGCAGGGGGGACCCGCCTCGAGCTTCTGCCTGAGTCTGCCACTGCCTTCTTCGCGTTGAGCGCCGACGTGCGGATCGAATTCGTGCGTGATACGTCCGGAAAGGTGACGGAGGCGCGCGTGTGGCAGGGAAACGCCGAGCAGAGAGCCCGCCGGACTCAGTGAGGATCAGAGGAGCCCCGAGCGGGTCCAGGCAATCTTGCTGCTTCCCCGACGGCTCGCCGGTCGGTCAATCGGGCTTCATTGCCCTCTCGCGGCCCGTGGCATTCATGCTGGCATTGTGTGCGATTCGCCAGATCCGGCGATCCTCCGGCGGGAAGACATGGTCCATGGATGGTCGCGTCATCTACTACACATCCGAGTGCGACGGCTTTCCGCGTATCTGGGGCAGCAGTTCGAGCCGTCCGCCGGCAAGGTCGTCGGGGGCCGTTCGAACGTACCACTCCCACCGGCCGAGACTCGCCATGAAGGAACTTCCGTTGGGTCCCTTTGACATCTGGGTCACCAATCCGTCGCTGCGTCGATCTCTGGTGGTTCGGTTCGGCCCGCTCGGTACAGCCGAGCATTTCATTCAAAGCGGCCCTTGCGCGCCCTGTCCTCTTCGATCTCGCGCTGTCGCTCTTTCTCGATCTCGGTCTTAAGTGTCGTCTTGGCGGCGGCAAACCGTGCCTGCAGTCTTGGGATGGCGGCGATATCCAATTGCTCCAATAAGTGGAGACGAGTCTCGAGTTTTGATGCCAATGATCCACTCCACCCGCGGGGATGGAGACGACATATTAGTTCCTCGAACACGGCCTCTGGATCCGGGGCCTTTGCGAGAAGTTGCCCGGCTAGGTTCGTCCATTCATGTGGCGCCTGTTCACTTGGGCGCTTGAAGAGCACCGTGACCGCTGCCGCGATTGAGTAGCGAATTGCAGGATCTCTGTCACACCAACCAATTATCACGTTGTCCGGTACGGTTGCGATCGGATCGATGCGGAACTGGGTAAGACTCCGCATGAGTCGAATGCTCTCATTGTGCGACTTCGGGTCTCCGGAGAACAGTTCGTCGAGCATCGCCGTCGGGTGAATGCGGAACAAGCTCGACAGGGCATCGCCGTAGTGATGGGCAAACACGTCGTGGCGTGCGTGTTTCTCAACCAGGACTCGACACAATCGCCGTGCGATTCGGCATCCATCCTCGTCTCGGAGGCACGCGCGGATGATCCTTCCTAGGTCGTAATCCTCGCGCGTACGACCGTCCGGCCGGTGAAACTTGTAGGCTGTCAGCAGCGCCCTGCCAAGTTCGATGACTTCTGGCAGTGGCGGACGCTCGGCTGCTTCATCGGAACGGAGCCGCATCGACAATATCTCAACCGCAACCGGCATTCCATTAGGCTTGCCGGCAATGGTCATCAAGAGCTGCTTGAAATCCAGGCCAGAAAGTGCCTCCGAACGACGTCCGTAGGCCAAGGCAAAGAATCGTTCGATAGGTGCCCCGCCACGCTCGAGAATGACATGCAGTCTATGCAGCCCCCTTTCGTCTATACCGACGCTCGCTTGCAGAACCGGAAACCATGCTGCAAAGAGTCGGGTCGTCCAACGCTCGGTCCAGCACAGTGTGGACAAGCGAGACGCCGGAAACCTGAAGTCCTTCAAGGAAGCCGCACAGGAGGTCAACCCGGGTAACATTGGCGGTGGCGAGGCGCTCAACGATAAGGTTCCACAGGCAGGTTGGTTCTTCTGCGCCTAACGCCAAGCCTCGGCCGAAGTCCTCGACCTTACCACCTCCGGCGAGAAGTTCAGGCAGGAGTGTATCAAACATCCTCTGGTCCAGAGCAAGGTCACGGCCAAGCTGCTCGGCCGTCGCGGTCGCCCGAGCCGCTGCCGCTACGTAATCGCGTTCGTCCTCAGCGCCGTCAGAATCGTCGACGTCGAACCGCCCATCGCGTGATCCCAGAACCAGACCACGGACCCTGTCAAACAGATCTTTCGGGCGGAGGAGTTCCTCGAGCGCTGACAACCGCGCGAGGATGTCTGCGGAAAGTCGTTTGCTGTCGTACATGCGTGTCTGACGGGCCGAAATCCAGCCTTCGCGCCAGAACTGTTTGGCCCTGATGGCGCGCGACAGCTGCTCCAGACGATCGACCTGGCCACTGTCGGTCCACAAACCGCGGAATTCGTGCGCTATGGCCGTTCGCACAAGCTGTCCGTCGGTGTTGTCGGACAGAGCCAAGGGCTCTACGAACCTCAATACCGTCGAGAACCAGGCGCGCCCGTCGTGACGGGTCTTCGGATGGTAGCCGTAGTCGCGGGACCGCGCCCCGAACTCGAAGCTGTGCGAATGCGAGAAACCATCCGTCTTCAAAAGCGCTTGCAGTGCCCTTGCGCCTATCTCTCGCACCCTGGGCTCGGCGGAACCCAACAAGGCCTTGACGACCTTCAGTCGCAGATCCAGAGGTGCGTGAGTGCCTGACAAAACGATGGAGAAGAGGGAGGCAATGACGTCGATTGCTCCATTCTTGGAATCATCCTTCGACTGAGCTCCTGTATTCCTGTGTTCCAAGAATCTTCAGTGCCTTGCGCCAGTTGGCGGGATCGCTATTCGAAAGACCATTCATGCTGGCTCGCGTCCAGTGAGTGAGGGCCAATTCGAAGGTCATGAACTCCGGAAGCCGAAGGTTCTTTCTGCGATACGTCGCCACCTTGCGTGTCTGTTCTGTAACAGCGCCCAAGCGCCGATACGCTCTGGCGACCGCCATGTCAAGCGCCTCACGACTCCCTTCTTTCAGCAAGACTTCCTCCCAGACAGGCATCTGCCGTTGCAGGTAAGTTAGTGCTCGTTCAGGTTTCCCACTACCGAGGAGGTCTTCGGCCGCTTCAACGAGCGTTCCTGCAATTGCTTCTGCGGGCCTTATCACGACATCCTGCATCCACCCCAAAAATGACGCCGCCTCACTCTCCCAGTCGTTAAACATACCGCCCTGGGGAGGCCACACATTCGGGCTACCTTGCTGCACTCGGACAGTCCACCGCTTGTCGTTTTTGGACTTCGAGATGGAGAACTCCGTGGGCTTCAAAGCCTTGTAGTCGATCCAACTGCCAGACGTCGCTGTGCTAAACGCGCCCGAATCAACCGACTCGACGACGCAGATCACTACGGGTAATCGTTGCGTGAGCCAATAAAGGTCGTGACGTTCCTTATATACAGCGCTGACGCGGCCGCCTCGCAGGCCTCCGGACCGCGACTTGATTTGAACGAGCACGAAGCCACGAGACCCCCGGTCGTCGCTATCTGTATAGGGAAGCTCAATGATTGCATCGATGCCGATGTCCCGTCCTGTGAGTTCGCGCCACATCAGGCCGGCGTTCGTCACAAGTCGATGTGCATACGCCACAGCGGCACGCTCGTGCTTCGCCGTCTTTTCTTCGCCGCTCATTCTGGCTATACCTCTTCGCAGCAATGCATTCGTTCGGCGCGGTATGCGTGTTGCGGCCAGAGCGACACCAATCGAGGCGCGAGCTGATGGCTATTTCGTCGCGGGCCGTAGCATTCGGAGGATAACCCTGTGTAGTCACCGAGCGTTTACTCATCCGCGCGATGGCACGAGCCGATTCTGCTGTGTGAACCTGTCAGCAGGTCGACGAACCGAGGCCGCCCCGGATCCAGTCGCTAGCCGCAACGGCCCATCTGGCCGTGTGTTAGGCTTGTCGCAGATGCCATCATTGCTAACGATTTAGACGGCGGCGTCTCCAAGGCCGTGGCAATGGCGGCTACTTCGGCATGATCAGTTCGTGACGATCACCGCGCGCTGCGGGGGCACCAGTGACGCCCCGAATTACGTGTGTGAGGCAAACGCTACGCAGCCGCGCCCTTCTGCTTGGCCCAACGTGCCTTCTGTGCGTCGGAGATTCTCTTCCTAGCCGCGGCGGACATCTTCCGGGCGCCACGCTTCCCAGCAGCCTTGGCGCGTTTTGCTGTGCGGCCCCTTTTCGACACGGCCTTGGGGGTGTCAGCGGACGGCGATTCCTTGCCAGCGGCTCCGTTCGCCGCAGCGCGCTTCGCCGCCCAATACTTCTTCATCCGCTCACCCACGGCCTTGCGCTGGGCCCCGGACATTCGGCCACGTCGACGTCTTGCAGCAGGTAGCTCTGACTCGCCGGACGTGGTCGCAGTGGCGGAGCCATTCCTCGTCCGCAGCTGGGGGAACGTCCGATAGATGTTGGCGGTTTCTTCTGCGAGCTGCTGCAGTCGGGCTTGCGCACCGATCAGGGCGTAACGTTGGAGTTCAGTAAGCCGTTTAGCCATCTAGTCAATATATAACAATTGTCCTATTTGTCCTATGAGTCGTGTCTCAGTATACGCACGGGACAATTGCGACTGCGAAGAGGCGAGTGGACTCCGCTCGACTTATTGGACACATCGGGCAGAAACGACCCAGCAATGGGAAATCTGGCACAAGTTGCTCGGCATTAATGAATTTCCCCGGCGGTGGGAGTGCAAAAGGGGAGGTGGGGGGGATTTCATTTCCCGCGGGGAAACCCTTGCCGGATGTCGTCCTCGAGACGTGCGCCGGATCGGCAATAGAGGTCGCGATCTGCTGGCAATCGCTGCGCCGGACCTGGAGGACCGCCTGAGCGGATGCCCACTTCTCCGGCGCTTATCGCCGCCGTTCGGTGTAATCGCGTTGGCGCCGCTGCTCTGGCGGCATCCGGGGGCCAGGCCTCGACGGTCGGTCGCCACGTCGGCGTTGCTCGTTACTGAAGCGATCCTAGGCGAGTCGATTCGTTCGCCCGGAGCTTAGTCGCTGCCCCATGGCCAGAGAGTCATAACCAAGAAACCTCGATAGCGCTTGAAGGCTTGGTGGAGGGGTTCAAGGTCGACCTCCGGCGCAGCGTCTGGATCCTGTAGGCCGATCCAGTAGCGACTGTTGTCTCCCCACGGTTCGTGAACAACGGCCGCTTTGCCTTGAAACGTGAACGTGATGCGATCGTCGTTGAACCAGTTTCGACGAACGTCACCGACTCCCGCGACGGAGCGCAAGAGTCTGAACAACGGACGAAAGGTCAACCAGGAGCTGGTGACCTCGAATCCGTTCAACGATCCATCCGGTCGATAGATCGGATATGTCTTCATGGAGAAGCGGGCTCAAAACGTTCCGTCCGCTCACGCATCGTTTAGCCAAGGTTAGCGTGATTCCGGCTGTCGACAAGCGCCCGTGTTCAGCGGTCGAAGAACGTTCGCCGCCTGACGGCCCCTCGGCTCAGCGCCGGATCGGTCCTGAGCAGTCGCCTAGGGCGGATTGAGCATGGCCCTGGCGGTCGGGCCGGTCAAGCGGCATCAGGTTCGATTCCCAACCGGTCGTTCACGGCCACCCGGAGCTTCTGTTTGCATCCGCGGTAGCGCTCCGTCGTCTGGATTGACACGTGGCCGAGCAGGAACTGGATCTGGTCCAGTTCACCGCCCGCCAGGTGGCACAGACGGGCGCAGGTTCGTCGTAGATCGTGTGGCGCCAGCTTGTTGATGCCGGCGCGAGCCGCCGCCGCGCGGACGACGTCCCACAGGACCTTCGGCGACATGCCGTCTCCCTAGACGCGCTCGGCCTTGTTGATCGCTCGAAAGACCGACCCGTTGGTGATGGCAGCCGCCGCCGTCCACGCATCCACGGCAGCCTTCACCCACGTTGGGATCGGGACCGTGCGCACATGGCCGGCCTTGCCGACCAGATCCGCAATGACCCAGTGCTCGTCGCGTTGCTGGATGGACTCGACACAGAGGGCCAATAGCTCGGCGCGGCGAAGTCCGCAGCGATCAGCTGGCAACCATCGCGTGGTCCCGGAGCTCGCGAGGCGTGGACGGTGCCGCGCTCTCGAGAAGTCTCCGACCCTGCTCAGGCGTCAGCCAGTTTCCGAGGCGAACGCGATCCGCCGCACCCCTTTCACGCGACGGATGCCTGCGGCCAGTTCGGGACTCAGGAGGCCGGCGTCGGCCGCCTCGTACGCCATGCGCCGGACGGCAGCGAGCCGAAGGTTGATCGTGGCGGGCGCATATCCGCGCTGCTCAAGCTGAATCCGATAGTGGGACAACAGTGCGGCTAATGCGAGGCGCGGCTCCGAACAGTACCAAGTGACGAACTCGCGAATCGCGTGCTCGTAGGTTCCTGGCCGTGGCTGACGTCAGACTGTTCAGGACGTGTTCGAGGTCGGGAAGCGCCGGAACTCGCTTCGGGGCCTTCTTCTTGCAAGATTTCGCTTTGGGCGTCGGCGACGGCCTCCTTCAAAGCCGCCGACAGCCTTCATCGAACGGCCTTCCCTGCGGCGTGCAACCGAAACCTATCCGACCCTTTGGGTGGCATTGCGTCTGCCGAAGCCATCCGGATCAAAGGCGCGGCACCAACCGCGGCGGCCAAGCGCAAATGAAAGCAAACGGGACTCACTACTTGGGGCTGTCGTCGGCTGGTCGCCCAGGCTCGGCTGGTCGAGGGCGTGGTGCCTCAGGTATCAAGTCTTTGAGCCGCTCGAAAGCCCCTTCGAAAAACATTCCACCTGCCAATGCTGTGAGCAACGTTCTGGCTTGGACAGCCCCAAGGTCATCCGTGTTAAACGATTCCTCAAAAGCAATCCTACCGGCAAGGTACGAGGCTAGAGCCCCTGCTACGCCGAGAAAAGGCTTCGCTAGATAGAGCGGCCACTTATCGAGGTACCACCGCGGCGGATGCTCGCCACGCGCCCCGAATTCGATTTTTAGGTAGAGAAGAGCCCTTGCAGCCCCACCGAAGAGTCCTGCGATGCAGATCCAACGCAGCACCCCGAAAAGATTCATGTGCCCGTCTGAACTAGTTGAAGGGATCCACACGATGAGGGCGATTCCAGAGCCTATGATTTCGACACCTAGAATCCCCGCGAGGAGACAAACCTTCGTTTGCTCCCTCCACTGCAAGGGCTCCCAACTCCTTCTGTCCGGCTCATCCTCTAGTCGTTCCGCCACGATGAACCCGCCTTCAAAATGTCGGCCCAACACGAGTGCGGGTGGACGTCATTCCCAGGCCAAATGGTCTGTGCCTCCATGACCAACCTGGCACATCCCAGCGTCGACCCCATTATCCCCGTGATCGGCAAAAGCGGCAAAGCCCGCGGAAGTTGTGCGCGCTACGTCAAGCATGTAAAGCCCACGATAAGCCGTAGCCCGCAAATCGCTGCCATGACTGGCAAGGGTCTGCGCGGTTAGGGGCGCCAATTCGTCCAAGATGCCGGACGGGCAACCCGGGGCACAAGCATTTCTCCTGATATGTCGCCAGTGTCTCCCAATTCGACCGAAGGCACGAATCAAATCGGCTGTTGGATGATTTACACAGGCGACGTTCAGTTCTGTCGGAGCCGCTTGCCTGACTGCCAACGAAGTTGGTCCATCCTCGTTCTCAGACTAGTTTGCTGCCGGCGCGGACGCTCGTTAGCCGGCGGTGCGCCTTTGCTTAGCCCAACGGCCTTTGCGCGTCGGAAATGCGCTTCCTCGCAGCAGCGGACATCTTCCGTGCGCCACGCTTCCGAGGGGCCTTCGTGCGTTTTGCCGTCCGCGCTCTTCTCGGACAGGGCCTTGGCGGTGTCAGAGGAGGGCGAATCCTTGCTAGCCATTGCCCCATTCGCAGCAGCTCGTCTCGCAGCCCAGTATTTCTTCATCCGCTCGCCAACCGCCTTGCGCTGGGCGGCCGACATACGGCCGCGGCGTCGGTTGCGTTGAGCGATGGGCACCGAAGACCCTGCACTTGCGACTTCAGACCGCAAATCGGGAAACATCTGATGAATAGCTTCAACTTCACGCTGAAGCTCCCGAAGCCCTGCCTCCGCCCCAACCGGCATCTAAGTTGCCAACTCACCACTGTCCCCGAAGGGAGAGGTCAATTGTTGCAATTAACCTTAGGTCACCTCTCCCTTCTTCACGAACAACACAGTGCCGACGAGGTAATCTCCAAACGAACCCACCGGCTCACCATGCGCCTTGGCCCATAAGACCGTGGCCCTGTCGTTCACGTTAAGGTTCTTGCGCTTCCCGTTTTCGTCGCAGATGATGGCGTAATATTTTTCGCCCTCATGCTCGACCAGCCGCGGCAGGGTGACTACCTCGATGTAGCCGCCGACGGCCTTCTGCAGGGTTTCGGTGTGGAACCCCTCGCGCTTGCTCTCCGGCTCCATGACGGTTTCCGTGCCGTCTGGGTCAATCTTCAGAGCCATCGTTGTCGTCCTCCGCAGTGCCTGCCCTTCGCGCTGGAACCGTTCGGTCACGTCGTTGAGCAGCTAGGACTCGCGCTGGGCGTAACGGTTGTAGTCCATAGCGGGGCCGCCGCATTGTCTCCTTACGGAAGTGCTCGTGTAAATTGGTAATTGGCTGCGCGTGCTCACATTGCTCGCACTTGCGGATACAAGACACTCCTCAGCCCCGGGTCGTCAGCCTCGCAGTCCCCACATTTTCTCGGGCCTCTTAAATTTGCCCGGGGGCCGGGTCCCGAAAAGGGGAGGTGGGGGCGGCGGGGGGACACGGCTGGGGGAGGGCCCGCGGGGACTCGACCTCGATGGGCACCACCAAGCAGGTCGTCAGCCATCCGCAGCGGGACCTCGAGCTCTCCCAATCGCACGTCCGGCACAGTCACTCCGGAGCATACGCCAGCCAATAGCCTCCGGCAGGCGCACCGCCTCACGTCCGTTCGAGCGCCTCTGACGACGTTCAGCCACAAGCAGCCGGGAACTCGCGCGTCTAAACGTACGTACAAATTTTCAGAACAGCGGACGGCGCCGGAAGCGGGGACGTCCGGGCGCTGGGTGCCATACAGGAGTCGATCTCCTGTCATTAGAACCGATCGTCGTCGATCTCTTCAGCGGACGTTGAATACGAATGTTTCGCAATTCTCCCGCGTCATTGAAGCACGCGACTTGCATCAGGGCTGTCAACCCAAATTGGAGGACTACGTCGATGACCTTAACTGCTGCTGAAAGCCGGGTTCTATTAGCAGCCCTGTTGGAATTCGCAGCCTCGCGCGAAAGCGACTTTACAACGCTTCCGTGAATACCACACGTTTCTCGAGGTCGAGGACGAAGATGTGAACCTGAAGCAGATTGTGAGGAAACTCGGACTGGAGACTGCCGTCAGCCAGAGAAAACGATAGCGAGCACCTCGATGCGAAAACGTAATCGAAACGTGAACGCTGATGTGAGCAGCAGGACGACAGCTAGCCACGAGGCCGAGGCCGGAGGGAAACCATGAGAGCCGCGCTCTACGCCCGCGTAAGCCAGTGGGAGCAGGAGCCCGAGAACCAGCTGAGAGAGCTCCGGGATTACTGTGGCCGGCGCGGATGGGGCGCCACCGAATATGTCGACCGCGGTGTGTCGGGCGCGAAGGACCGACGGCCAGCGCTCGACCAGCTGATTGCCGCGGCGAGGCGCCGGAAGTTCGACACTCTGGTGGTCTGGCGGTTGGATCGACTCGGTCGTAACCTGCGGCACCTGATTCTGCTGCTCGACGAGCTCCAAGCGCTCGGCGTGGCGTTCGTCAGCCTGGCGGAGGGCATCGACGCCACCACGCCCGCGGGCCGGCTGCAGTTGCATGTCCTGGGGGCGATTGCCGAGTTCGAGCGGAGTCGTATTCAGGAGCGGGCGGGCCTGGCGCGAGTGAAGGCCCAGGGCAAGCGCCTGGGGCGACCAGTCGTCGATGTCCCAGAGGAGCGCCTGGCGCCGGTTCGCGGGCTCTCCATTCGCGAAGCCGCTCGCCGGCTCGGCGTCTCGCCAGCCACAGCCCACCGCTGGCTGTCTCGGAATACCTCCTCGATTTCTGCCGCCTGAACCTGCAGAATACCGCCTGAAATGAGGCCTTCGTCCTGGGGGTCTCGCGTTTCATCTAACAGGTGATTTCTCGAACACGAGGCGGCAGCGTGCCGATGCATCGCAATGACGGCAGCGTGTCCTCGATGGATGCCCGCAGGGGCGATACAGTTGGCGATGACGTTGCCGCTCGCCACGTCGGTCGTCCGCGGCCGGCAAGTCCTCTAACGGAAGCGGAGGGAATAGGCTCAGTGCGGAGCACCATCGATTCGCGGGCCACAGCGCGGCCACATTGATTCAGATCAAGAAATCGCCCATTTAATTGACAGGATTCATCCCCAGCTCTACCATAGATCTCTCCCCAACAACCCTCCCTGAACACCAGTGAGAGCGGCGATTCTGTAGGCTATCCCATCCTTGCGATCTTATGGCCTGTGAGTGGACGGACTCGCAGCGGCTCACGCAAAATCTGAGAGGGGCAACCAATGAAGACCATGATGCTCGGTACCGTGCTTCTTATGGCACTTCAAGTAACTGGGACCGCGCGTGAACTCTATAAGGTAACGGTCACCCGGGTGGAGAAGGATTTGTATCGGGTCGACAGCAGTAACCCGAAGTGTATATCGAGACGAAATATTGCTACGAATACGCCACGAGGGCCGAAGCCGTGTTGAGATACGAACAATACTCCTATGATAACAAGCTAATTTTCGACAGCGGAACTTCCTGGCGACATCAAAACTCTGCGCTAGTTGGGATTAAGCACTAATTCAAGCGCTATCACAAATTCGGCGATGATGGTTCCACTTCGCCCGCAGCGATAGTGAGGAGTAATGGTACGTCAAGCGTTAAAACACTTGTGGGCGTCGTTCTACGTGGGAGTTCTACTATTTATTCCGGCCGCGGTGCTCGGAACCATCATGAAGGCCGCTTCTCCACACTGCATGACGTGTGGTGCGAATGTGGCCACTACCTTTTGGCTCGCAGGGACTGGCGCATACGAGCCAATCCTGTGGTGGAACCCTGCTCTCTCGTCATGGCGTCGATTCGGTGTCTGGGTGACGGCACTTCTCATCGGAATGGGTTGCTACTTTGGGCTCGAACTTCTTGCCTTGGACATGTTCTGGTCAGGAATGGGACTGACGGCTGTCCGTGTCGGTGTCCTGGCCAATGCGGTCGGATTTATCGCCGCGACCGCCGTCAGCTTGATGCTGGTTCGCTTTGGTAGCAGCAGGATCGTCCGCGAAGGGCTGTGGCTATCTGGTTGCTTGGCGGCCGTCGTGGTCTTCGTGGCAATCGTGATGAGCGTCGGAGGCGGTGAAAAAAGACTACCATGGCCAGTTGAGTGGGCTGCGATGGCGTCGGCCCTGATCGGTGTAGTGACATTAATCCGCACGCTCGGTTGGTTGATTAGGGGCGGGGCGCACAAGTTCCACTACTGGCCAGAAACGGCCGTAATTGTCGGCGTGTGTCTGCTGGCGTATGGAGGTTCTGGGGTAATTAACGACCGTGATGAAGACATGGATAGATACCTGGCCACGCTCGGTGCCGGTCTGACGGCCACCGCGGTGTTATTCCGGCGTCGTGCGTCCTCCACATAAACACTGGCAGCAAGGCCGAAGCGCAAACACCGCGCTGTTCGTCACAACTAGCCATTCAAGGTGCCAGGAGGAGCCCCTTCCGATTGAGCACGTCGACGCTCCACTACCTCGAGAAGTCGCTGCTGCTTCTCTTCCTCGCTCAGCCCGCGCCACAGAATGTCGAGGACGTACTTTTCGAAGTAGTACCGCTTCCCCGGGTCCCGCTCGAACAGCAGCAGGCGAGCGGACGGAATGCGCCCTGGATCGTCAGCCATCAGAATCTTCTCGCCACCTTCATACTCGACACCTCGGGGGCCTCGTTGTCATCATCGCCTGTCAGGAAACGTTGGTTCCTCCGAGCCCCACTCTACCGCGTGGCTGGCGGACAGGAAAAGGTGTTCGCCGACGCGGCGGGGGCGTCCGGATTGGGAAGCCTCCAGGTTCGCTCAGTCCCCACTAGCTCCGAAGGCCCGCTTCCAGGCCACCGAGTACCGTCTTCATCCCCCCTTCAGCCACCTCTATGGATGGAGACGAATCGAGGCATCACCGGTTGTTCTTACAATTCTGTACAGCGTCAATGGCCCTGGCTGCTACTTAGGACTTACATGTTTGTTAGTTACTGAGGTGGTCGCTGAGCGTTTAAACGTACGGCGACTGATCGTTTAAACGCTTGATACGACGGAATTTAGGGCTTGACGGCTAAGCTCAGGTTGAGCTATCTTGTCTTACGTCGACGTGAGAAGGAATGCCGACGGCGAAGTTAGAAGGAGCGAGAGAAAAGTAGACACGTAAGATTGAGAGCAAACGCCATGTGATGGTGAGTCTCCCGACTCACCAGACAGGGGGAGGGGCCGGATAACCCTTTGATCCCTACCAACCGTTGCCGCCACCTTGGCGGAGTGCGGTGGTCAACCGGGGCAACTGAATCGTTGCGGCATGGGTCGACATAGAGGTCGGTCGGGCCTCTGAGTCGGAAAGTAGATTTTCTCCGACTACAACTGAAGATTCGTCAACTGTCCCGCACGCCGGAGGTGTGCGCGCAGGGGAGGTGTGGATGAAGCCGCAGGGAGAGTATCGCGCTATTGAGGTGACTTCATGAGCGCGACCGTGACGAGCATTGCTCTGGTACCGGCGAAGGCGACTTCTGCGAAGCCGACACGTTTCAAGCTGCTGACGCTGGAGGACCTCAAGGCGTTGCCGCAGCCGGAGTGGCTGATTAAAGGAATCTTTCGCGCGCAGTCCCAGGTGGTCTTGTATGGCCAGTCGGGGCACGGCAAGAGCTTTGTCGCATCAGACATGGCGTTGTCAATTGCGACGGGGCGTGGCTGGTTGGGTCATGCGACCACCCAGGGGCCCGTGGTCTATGTGGTCTCGAGGGTGGCCGCGGCACACACAACCGCGTTGTGGCCTGGATGGAAGGCCACCAGGTGACGGACATCACCGGGGCATTCTTTGTCCTCGACGCGGTGCAGCTGACGAACGAGAAGGATGTCGAGGATTGTCTCAAGAGGCTCGGCGAACTCGAGGCACAGCTGAATCAGCGGGCGAAGCTGATTGTCCTCGACACATTCGCCCGGAGCTTCGTGGGTGGAGAGGAGAACTCGGCGAAGGAAGTCGGGGTCTGGGTTGAGGCTAGCCGGCAGATTCAGGAGAAGACCGGCGCCACGGTGATGGCAGTCCATCACACCGGCAAGCTGAAGGACGGGGGCCCCGGTGCCGAACGCGGCAGCAGCGCCCTTCGGGCCGCAGCAGAAACCATGATTGCCGTCGCGGCCCAGGGCGACGAGTTGACCGTCACTTGTTCCAAACAGAAGGAAGACGAGCAGTTTCGGCCGATGCGGTTGCGGCAGAAGCAGGTGCAGGTGGGCGAGGTTGATGGGGAACCTGTGACCTCGCTTGTCCTCGAGGCTGTAGAGGGGACTGGCTCCGGTGGCGTGGGTGAGGACACTGGGGAGCTCTTTATCCCCCACCGCCAGGCGCTCGAGGCCCTCAGGGGATTGCCTTCGTCCCAGGGCCGCTCCGGCGAGTGGCAGACGGCGATCCAGACCTTGGACGGCGAGTGTGTATCGGACACCACCTTCCATCGCTGGCGGAAGGTTCTTCTTTCCAAGGGACTGGTCGAACAGTTGCCGGAAAAACCCGGCTTTTACCGGGTGGTGTCACCTACCACGGTAGTGCCGGAGGTACCTCCGGAAGAAGGCCATTCCGGTGCCACTCCTTCCACACCCCTTTAGAGAAACGGCCTCCCCCTGACGGTGACCTCGAAGACGGAACAGCGCGGGTGGTTCGGTCACCGGTAGTCAACGACGTGCCCGGCGCGATCGCGATCCAGCACTATTTTGAGCACGCCGAGTGGGCGATGCAGTCCGCCGATGCCGTCGCGTGGTCGCCGTACTTGCGGAAAGCGCCGCTCGCCGGCATGGCGGTCAAGCCGCTCATCCTCCAGCTCGCGAGAGGAGACCAGGTGGTGCCGAATCCCGCGACGACAGCCATGATACGTGCCGGCGATCTGGCGGATCTGACGATGTTGTATCGGCACGACCTCGCCTCCGCGGAGCGGCCGACGCTGCCGAAGAACCCGCACGGATTCATGTTCGGCGCGGCACTCGGATTCGTGGAGATCGGCCTCTCCGTTCAACGACAGATTGCGACGTTCTTCGCCTCTGACGCGAACCTGATCACTCATCCCGAACCGGCGCGGTTCTTCGAGCTGCCGATCGGTTCGCCGCTGCCCGAGGATCTGGGTTACATCCGGTGAGGAAAGAAGCCTCCCGGCGGTGTGCACCGGGATGGTGTTACGGCGCTCGGTTTGTTAAGACGGACTCACTCAGCCGCGACGGCACGAACCCCCTTTGTCGTCGCGGCGATGGACCCTCATTCCAGTCCGTTAGCGGATCCAGGGGGACAGGGTCCGCGGGCGAACCCTCCCCCGTTTGCCGACATCGAAGGGGAGGCCTTGAGCCACGCGAACTGCTCAGATCCCTGAAGGCCAAAGGACTTGAGCAGCCGGGCGTCAGTCGCAAATTGAACTTTTGATTGGGGGCTCAGTTCGCAGCGATCGGCATCGCGGTCGCCAGCGGCATTCAACCGCTTGCACCGCTCGACTTCACCGATGGCGGGCAACTCCTAACTGCCGCTAAGCCGCAGATCGCGGGTTGAGCACTCACCGGCAAGCTGTAGTCCGAACGTAGTCCAATAGGGCCCTAATACGAGGCAAAACGGGGGAGCTGGACAGACCAAAGACCAGCACGAGACGACACGATTCACGACCCCGTCAAATCTGCAAAACCTCCATCCCCGGTTCAAATCCGGGCGGCGCCTCCAAATTTACTTAAGAAAAATGTAGATTTCGAGTCCGACCAAAGCGGTCGCCATCCCTGTCTTTGACTAGTCTTTGACTACCGCGAAAACTTCTTCCGGAAAAGGCCCGAAAACTTCTTCCACAGACCGACTGGTACTTCGTATCCACCCGCGGTGACCAGTTGGAATTGGTAGATGTAGCCTTGCACCGGCCCTGACCGCAACGTAGCTCGACTCTCGAGGTAACGGCGATGGCAGAGTTCATGACGGCAATTCTTGACCTCGTGTTTCCAGGCAGGAGACCGATCGCCAGCCTCGATCACCCGCGCTTAGGGCAGCTTCGGTGGTCGCATGACGACGAAGGGTGGACCGGACAGGTAGCAGGGATTCACTTCGAAATAGCACGGGCCTCGGGGGCGCAGCCCGACCCTCGGTTGCTCGAGTATGCGGAAAGCGCCCTGCTCGCCGACCCGAACTGGCTGTTGAGCGAACTCGAAGCGGCCAAAACTCAGTTTCTCCAGGAGTGCCGCGAGCGGTCCGAGGAGATGGCCGCGTACTATGCGCCCGAAGTCGATACGCTGCGTTACGAAGTTGTGGCGTTTCGTGTACGCAAGCGAAGAGTGGAGATCTTCGCGGACCTCGGCGAACGTAGCGACCCCCCGGCGCCCATCCGCTTCTGGCGGATCCAGTTCGTCGAGCGTTCTTGCGAGGGTCTGGCATTCGACACTTGACGGACGATCTGAACACTCTTCAATCGTGCGCATGCCATGGGCGGATGCATCCGCTCCACGAGCGCTCGCAGAATCACCGGAAAGAGTTGTCTAATCGGCGAGGTTGGCCTAGGCCTCGGACCCGGCTGCGGTCGGTCAGCCGTGAATCGCGCTTGGTGCCTCGCCAGCACAATTACCAGCCGAGCGTGAAGCCGACCGCGGATTGAAGGTGTCGCGGCATGAGCAGCAAGGCTACTCGTCGGCCGTTTGAGAAATTTATGGAGACTCCAGACTTCTATTTCGCATCGAGTGAGCATGAGGACCTGGCGCAGCCGCGGAAGGGGTTTCGAGTTCGACGAATCGGAATCGGTAGCCGGAACGACGGGTGGGTGATCCGACTGGACCCGCCACTTCGAGGAGACGATTACGGAGGGGATCGAGACGTTGATAGCGTTGTTGTCGCGACTCGGCATCAGGGCGCTTCGATCTGGCCGGCGACGGGTTGGCCTATATACGTATTCGTACTGGTGCCTACCGTTGACGATTGGTTGTCCCGTGGCCATCTTGAGCGGTCTGAATTCAGGAACGTCGCCTGGGCCGAGTTGTATCGAACGGAGGACGGAGCCCGCTCGAAAGTCATGAGCGAGTAGAAGAGGGCTCGCAATGGGTCATGAATCGCCCACCCTACTGAGCCATGGCGGATTATGGCTGGTAAGGCAACACACGGCCGGGATGGAACTCCCTGGCCACGACATGCGACTCAAAGAGCAGGCGCGGGCCCGCACCACGCGTGGACGCGAATGCGCCGGAGCCCGGCCTTCTCCAGCATCCGCGTGAACACGTGCCGCACATTACGCTCTTCGAGCGCGGTGCCCTCGAGCGATGGGAAAATGCTCTGTGCGAACAGGAAGGCCTCGTCCAGGCGATCGGCTTCTGCTGGACGACCTTGAACCGCTTCTCCTGCTCCGCCGCCCGGTGCTTCGCTTCGGCCCGTCGCTGTTCTTAGACGTGGAGGATGAGCAGTAGACTCCTCGCGGTGAGTAGTCGACTATCGTTTCGTCCGGCGCGTCTGGCGGTCGCCATCGTTGGCCTGACTATCGTGGTCTCCTGCTCTGGGAACACGACATCGCCAACGCCGCAGCCAACGCCCCTCCCAACAAGCGTCCCGCCTGAAACGCCTTCGTCGACGGCGTTGCTCTGGCCTCTGGCCGGCCGCGACGGGCACGATTGGGTCATCAATAACTACGTCGATCTCGATGCGACCAGCGGGACGCTGGACTACACCGGAGGCAGTGGCAGCGGGGCAAAGACGTATGACGGGCACAACGGCATCGATATCGACGTCCCGAGCTTCCGTTGGATGGATGGCAATATTTCGAACGTGCTCGCCGCCGCGAGTGGTGTCGTCACCGGTATCCGCGACACCGAACCCGATCGGAACACGAGCTGCACGGGTAGTGCGAACCTCGTGCAGGTCCGTCATCACGATGGTCTCACGGCCCTCTACGGTCATCTGAAGAGGGGGTCGGTGGCCGTCAGCGTCGGGCAGGAGGTGTCGGTGGGCGCAATACTCGGTGTCGCCGGCAGCTCCGGCTGTTCTACTGCGCCACACCTGCACTTCGAACTTCGCGATGCCGCGAACCGCGTGGTGGATCCGTTTCGCAATGGATTGGGGGCCGCACCTCCGAGCTACAACACGGCCATCACCTTGATGGATCTGGCTATCGCCGCGGGTGACATGACCCTGCAGCAAATCAAGGATCCGGCCCCGAACGTCCAATCGATTCCCCGTGGGATCGCGTTTCCATGGCGGGCGGCGGTGGCGGGGACCTGATCAGGATGGTCATCACCGCTCCGACCGGTGCGACCTTCTCTGACAGTCCCCTGACGTTCACAACGGTCTACCGGCACTCCTACTGGTTCTGGAACAAGCAGTTATCGTCGATTCCCGGAGTGTGGACCGTTTCCATCCTAGTGAATGGCGTGCTGGTCCAGAGCGAGACGGTGACCGCCACATAATGACGGCATGTTTCACCTCAACACGCAGGCAGTCGTTGGTCTAGGCGGGCTCGCTGTTTCCTTCGCGCTGATGTACCCGATCTTGCTGGCAAGGCTTTCGCTTGCCGTCGCGTCGCCCTACACGAAGGCCGAGCTGCCACGGAGGCTGTATGCAGCAGCGATCGACGTTCTGCTCGTCGCCTCGATCTTCGCGCTGTCCTGGTCGTCGTCATCGATAGCTTTGGTTGCGAGTGGGACGGCGTACGTCCTCTCGCGCGATATGGTCCGTGGCCGAAGCCTCGGAAAGTTCCTGCTCGGTCTTACAGTCATCAGCCTCGAGACGGGCCAGCCGGCATCTGCTCGTGATTCAGTGGCGCGCAATGTCCTGTTCGTTCTGCCGGGTGCCAACATCGCTGCCGTCTTTCTCGAAGCGCGGACGTTGGCGCGCGATCCGCAGGGTCTGCGGCTGGGCGACCGCCTCGCGATGACGCAGGTCGTAGACGGATATGGCGCAAAGGATCTCGCCAAAGACGTGCAGGCGTCGATTGAAGACGCGGCCGCGCGGATCGGAACATCGACCGGACGCAAGCGGCGGCGCGCACCCGCGCGGATCGATCGGGCCGCATAGCAGCGGCAACCCGGTTGAACATCGCGTCCCAAATGCTCAGCCTAGACAACCCCAGGCCCTTCCCTCCCGTCAAATGCTCGAACCATGACTGCTCAGATCCTGCTCACCGATATTCGCCACGCCATCCGACGGCTCGTCGCGAGCCCCTCGTTCTCGCTGGTCGCCGTGCTCTCGCTCGGATTGGGTATCGGCGCCAACACCGCCGTGGTCAGCGTCGCACGCGCCGCGTTGTTCGAGACGCTGCCGATCGAGCGGCCGGAAGACCTGTTCTTCGTCTTCTGGGGACCGCGCCTCGACGGCCTCGGGGGTATGTACTCGGACGGCCGGATCGACCCGGCGACTGGGAAGCAGATGAGCAGCAACATCAGCTTTCCCGCCTACCAGCAACTGAAGCAGCTCGAACGACCGGGCGTGTTGCTGGGCGCCTTTACCTTCATGCCTCGCACCAACGTGGTGATCGCCGGCCGGCCGGCTGAAGGCGCGACGGCCATTCTGGCGGACGGCGCCTTCTTCAATGTGGTGCGTCCGCCAGTGGCAATCGGACGCGGTCTGGCGCCGGCCGACGATCGGCCGGATGCTCCGTTGGCAGCCGTCATCAGCTATGACTTCTGGCAGCGCGTGTTCGCCGGCGCCTCAACGGCACTGGATCAGTTCGTAACAGTCAACGGCGTCCCAGCGCGAATTGTCGGGGTGACGGCGCGCGGCTTCCAAGGCATGTCGCCGGGCGGGTTCCGGCCGGTGACGGACATCACCCTGCCATTGGCGCTGCAGCCGCAGCTCGTACCGGGGTGGTCGCCGCGTCGGGGATCGCTCTCTACGGATCCGCACACCTTGTGGGTACGGGCGATCGCGCGTCTCCCGGAAGGAGGCGCCGGGACGTTCGAACAGATGGCGTCGGCATCGCTCCGCGCCCACATCGTCGCCGCCGGCATCATCGACGCGCAGGGCGCAGCTCCCACATACGCCCGGCTGCAAGCGGCCGGAAGGGGCGTGAATCTCGACACGGCGGGCATGCGGACGTCGATCATCATTCTCGGCATCGTGTCGGCGGCCATGCTGGTCGTCGCCTGTCTCAACCTCGCCGGGCTGCTGTTGGCGCGCGGGCTGGCACGCCGGCGTGAACTGTCGGTGCGCGCGGCGCTCGGCGCGTCGCGCTGGCAACTGATGCAGCTCGCGCTGCTCGAGAGTGCGCTGCTTGCCGGGGCGGGAGGGGCGCTCGGCATCGGTCTGGCGTTCGTGAGCCGGGACCTGCTCGGACGCATGCTCTCGGACGGGATCGGCCCCGTGGTCGGTCACGTCGCGATCGACGGGCGGATCCTCGCCGTCACCGTCGGGTTCAGCGTTGTCGCTGCGGTCGCCGCGGGACTCGCCCCGGCATTCCGGCTATCGAGCCGCCGAATGCACGCGTCGCTCTCGACGCGCCCGGGCGGCACGACGGCACCCCGTCAGCGGCTGGGCCGGGCGCTGCTCGCTGTGCAGATGGCCATCTCGTTGCCAATGCTGACCGGCGCAGGGCTGCTGCTGCGGACGCTGCACAACCTGACGCGCGTCGAGCTGGGGTTTCGTCCTGAGTCCCTCGTGACCTTTCGCGTCGAAGTCCCGATCCAGCCGGATGGTACCGTTGCGGTTCCTGTGTACGACCGTATCCTTGCGGCCGTGCGCGAGGTCCCGGGTGTCCGCGCCGCGTCGATGATCGAGAATCCCCTGATCAGCGGCGTGCAGTCCAGTCGCATGGTCATCGCCGATGGGATCAAACTCGCGATCGCGACGAACGCGAGCGGCCCCGACGTGTTCGAGACGCTGGGTGCCCGCCTGGTGGAAGGGCGGGGCCTCGAGCCGCGCGACGCGACCGGCCCCGAATCAGTCGTCCTCAACGAGACGGCGGCCCGGCGGCTGTTCAAAGGCCCGGCGCTTGGACGTGAGCTGACCATCGCGGCCAGCGGCGATCGTCCGCCGCGCGTCGCGCGCGTGGTCGGGATCGTGGCCGACATGCACTACACGAGCGTACGCGCCACACCGCCGGCGACGCTCTTCGACCATTACGCGCGGCACGCACAGGAATCGCTGACCGGCCTGACCTTCGTCCTCCGCAGCGACGAGTCGGCGCCGCTCCTCGAGCGGCCGTTGCGCGCCGCCGTGGCGCAGGCGTCGCCCGCCACCGGTATCACGGCATTCCGAAGCCAGACAGCACAGATCGCGCAAACGCTGGGACGGGAACGCGTATTTGCGCGACTGCTCACGCTCGTTGGAGCCTTCGGCCTGCTGCTCGCGGCGATCGGACTGCACGGCATCACTGCCTACTCGGTGGCGCAGCGGACCAGCGAGATCGGGGTCCGTCTCGCACTGGGCGCGACAAGCGGGCGCGTGCTGTGGATGGTGCTGCGGCAGGTCGCGGGGATCGCGCTCGCCGGGCTCACGGTCGGTGTCCCGGCAGCGCTCGCAGCAGGACCACTACTGCGTTCGCTCCTCTTCGGCTTGGGTCCGACCGACGCACCAACCCTCGGTATCGCGGCGGTGACGTTGCTCTCGATCAGCGTGCTGGCGGGATGGATCCCGGCACGCCGCGCCGCCGCGCTCGACCCGCTGACGGCCATCCGCCGCGACTGATCTCGAGGAACTGTCTGTCCCCGCGCCGCTGACTGCTCAAGGGTGACGTCATGAGGGCGTTCGCAACGCTAAGGCTGGCCGACAGCGAGACGGCATACGTCGGGTTCTTTCTACCGGCGAGAATGCTGCCTCGTCTCCTACCCACAACTACTGCGGCGTGGGTCCAATTCGGGTCCAAAACAGCCCAAACACCGGGTAAAACGAGGGTCTGGCAGATACCAGAAAGCAGGACGAGTCATCGGCGTTTGCGTAATCAGCGCCTTGACATAGCCGAAGATGACGCGCGCGCCTGCCGACGGTCGGGCGCGACGATCATCACCACGCCCTTTTCCCCCGGGTGCGAGGATGTCGGTGTAGTCTCGAAAGCACGCCGCGAACACGCCCAGGAAGGCCGCAAAGCGACTTTTCCCGCCGCGCCTCCCCACCACCAGGGCCACGCGCGTTGCGGCGGATCGGGGCAGCACGGACGCGTCCAGGCCCATGCACTCGGCGATGAAGCGCTGGTCCTCGTCGTTGAGTCCATACGTCAGCCCGAAGATGGCCGCCGCGCAAAGAATCCACGGGCGGAACGTCGGTTCCGGGAAGAACCGCGCCAGCAAGCCGCGCATGACGTCGACAGGCGTGCGCGGCATCACGCGTCCACCTTTCCCGCGAGGTAATCCATGGGTGACGCTACGGGCTTCTGGCTGCGCTCGAGGCCCAACGTCACGGCTGCCTTCAACTCGCGATCGAATGCCTGCCCCCACGCGGCATAGAGCGGCCTCGACTTGCCTTTCACCGTGACCGGACCACCGACGGACACGAGCTGCTGGAACAGCGCCATCCGCAGCAGTCGCGCCTCGGCGTAGCCGTCAATCAGGCCGAGTAGGGTTTCAGGCGTGCGGTCGTCCACCGCCAGCGCCGACCTGGTGCGCTCCACGAGCTCGCGCTGCGTGTCGTCCACCGCATGCCAGAACACCTCACTGCGAGCGAGCGTCTTGCCTGCCGCGGTATTGCCGGGGATGAACTGGCCCGTGACCGGATCGCGTCCAGACTGCCCTTGCAACCGCTCCAGCGCCTCGCTGACGCTGCCGGTGATGTCGATGGGCTCAGTCATCATCAGGGTGCTCGTCCTCGAGTCCCAGCGTCGGGCTGGTACGGTTGGCGGACAGGCCAGGGCACAGCCCGAGGCGTTCAAGCGCGGCCGAGTACATGACCACATAAGTCTGCCCGTCGATCTCCACCTCGGACAGCCCGTTGCCCTGGAGTTGCGCTGTCGGCTCGAGCGGGGACTGATTAGCCACGGTCAGGCCTCCCATTCGCCGTGAGTTGCTGAGCGGCCCAGCAAACCGTGACAGCGGCGTGACAGCGCAACCGTAAGTGCTTGCTGCGCTGGGCGGTTACTCCGGCGGTGAGGTTGTCCAAACCTTTGCGCCGCGGACTGCCGTTTGTGGCTGGCGCAGTCACGCCCGGAGTCTGTGTATGGATCCGAGTCTGTGTATGGATCCCGGAACACGTCGGGCACCGTCGCGCAGTCACTGGCTGGTGGCAACCCTGACAGCGACGGGCAGGCATCATAGGCACCCGTGGTGCCCTCGTTCGGTTGCTTCTTCCGCTCCGTCCTGAGAGCATTCCGTTCCATGAAGCTTTGCCCGTATTGCTCGCGAGAAATGGCAGACACCGCCATCGTGTGCCCGCACTGTGGGCGTGACTGGACGACTGGCAGCAACGCGAGCAGTAAGGGGTGGTGGTTGCTGGCGATCATCCTCGCGTTGGCTTACGTCGGCTATTGCGCCGTAATGACTCAAAAGGTGATGCATTGAAGTAGTGGCATCGTGTCCACTGCTCGCGGCACGCACCGGGCTGGCCTGTTCGTCATCAAGCACAGAACCTCGCTCGGAAACTCGGTCACGCGATCGACGACATCTGGCGGCACTGGCAGGTTTAGGGCCGTCATCAACGTTGTCTCCTGTTGCACGGCCCGCAGAAGACACCGGGACGTTGGCGATCCTCGTGAACGGCAGGGCGGCGCCGGCAGCAGTCGCAGGGAAGCAGAAGTCCTGAGTTGCTACCTCGCATCACTTCGTTGAGACTTCGTTTATGAAGTTGTGTCCCTATTGCTCGCGGGAGATGGCAGACGCCGCTATCATTTGCCAACACTGCGGCCGTGACTGGAAAAGCGGCGTCTCGCACGGTACGCCTGTTCAGTCCATTCAGTCTCCGAACGCCGACACCAGCCCTTGGTTCCAGCCCCCAAAGACGGTTTTCAGGCACTCGTGGCGCACTTGGGTGGGATGGACGGTTGTGATCCTTGTCCTGATTTACGTGGGAACATGCTTCGTGGCGTTGCAGAGAATTCATTAGATTCGTCACACGAGAACGGGCAGGGATGCGGCTGGTGTGGTCGTCGGTGTGGCGCTCCCAGGAAGACAGGCCAGGACAGCGGCCAGCCCGATAGAGTTGCTGGGGACCACGACCCGACCATGTCGTCAGTGTTTCTCGATCACTGCGTAAGAGCCTCAGCACAGATCGACGGGATCTCATCGTCACCGTTGAAGGGTGTGCAGATCCCGATGCTCCTCAGGAGTGCCTTCGTCGGTGCTGGCGAATTGGTGGCCGTGGCGACGTGTCCGCGCGGCGTCCTCCGCTGGATCGAAAGCGCGGCCAAGCATGTCGCACAGAGTGCCGGGGTTGTTGGGCATACACGCCGCCGGCTTCGTAGAACTTTCCGGCAGACTCATCAACGAACGTCGATAGGGCTACCCACGGTGTTGCCATCTGCTTACCGTCCTTCGGCTGAGAGGATGCGTTCGGCATTGAGCCATTCCCTTTCTTCTGTGCTGAGGCGAGGCGACGAAGTCGCCGCTGTTCTCCGTATTTCTTCTTTCGTACTCATTCGGGGTACGGGGTCCGCGCTAAACGTCAGTCCTTCAATGGTTAGCAGGCTCGCCATCACGCAATTGGACGTACTCAATCGGGATACGTCCCCGTTTCCCTTTGGGGTACGGGGTATTGGCCTGACGTTGATAGCTCCAGCACTGCGCAGCTCGTCTAGGTCTTCGGTTATCTTGCGGATCGAGCCGCCGATCTCTTTACGTAGTTTCCTGGTGCTGGTCAGCCATTGGCCGCGGGCGACTGGTACTCGTTGCCCATCCGACAGAGACATCGTCTGCGGGGTGTGGTCTGCCTTCATCGCGAGATAGATCCACAATCGCAGCGCGCGGGCTGAGAGCCTCCACAACGGGCCGTGCTGGAGACGAGCGGAGACGCGCAATCCATGAACGCCGCCGGTTCTCCGTCCGGATCGACATTGAAGGCGTAACCGTCGGTTCCCATGAATTCCGGCTCCGGATCGGGCGCTCACCGAGAAACGTCGCATCAAATGACCTCGGGCTCGATCCTTCCGCCTGCGCCGCGGGCGTAGAGCCGACGATGTTCCTCAGGATCCAGCGCGTAAATACCTCCAACGGACGACTGTGGTGGCGCACACGGCGCTACTTCGCAGCAGTGGGCATCGATCGTTGCGTGCGCATCGTCTCAAAGACCCGCTGAAAGAAGTCGATCTGAGGACTTCGAGCGTTCGAGCGGAGGGTAACGGTGTCACCGAAATCGAGTAAGCGATAGTCAGGAGAGCGGTACGCAGGCCATTGCGGCAGCCCTCCGCCGTTTGGATTCCCTGTCTTCGCGAATTGCACCCACGCGTCTGCCATCGCGCGAGACACGGTGCGATCGATCTCTTCGAACTGTGAGGCGTCCCCACTTGTGTTGTCGAAGACGTATGCGACTTCGGAGGTATGCGCAGCGCCTCCCCAGGCCGAGCGGCTGGACGGCGCGACACGCGAAAACCGATACATGTAGACGTCGCTGACGTTCGAGGCCGCGCGAGCAGTCAGTGCCGCCGTCGCGACGAATCGCGAGTCGGTGTCCAGCACCGGCGCCACCACCGCGACGTCGGCGTCTGTCGCTGCTGGATATCTGTCGAGCACTGTGTCTACGAACTCTGCCGGAAATCTCGCGCTGACGAACGCGCGATACTCCTCGAGCGTCTTGGGTGAGTCCCTCACATAGAAAAGACCCTCATCGGCGTTGTGACCAATGAGGAGCGGTACCTTGGACTGGTTGTTCGTGCCCAAGAGAAGGGGAGGATCATCCGGTACGACATACCCGTCCACGAGCGGGACGTACAGGCCGACGCCCAGGGGCTCACTGGTGTTGGGCATGCGCGCGAGCACCTCGTCCGCGCTCAACGCGCGCAGCGTCGCGATGTCCGGTGCGAGCGAGAGTCCGTGCGCTTCCGCTGCGGAGAAGCGGTAAGCCGGGACGCGCAGTCGCGGCTTCGGCCCGACCGCTGAGTAGCCCAGGCTTTGGGCGATGGCGCGATGGAACAACCCTCGGGCCAGCGGCGAAACCATGAGGAATATCTGGCTGGATGCCCCAGCCGACGAGCCGAACAGCGTCACGTTGTCAGGATTCCCGCCGAACGCCGCGATGTTCGCCCGAACCCAGCGGAGCGCGGCGATCTGATCGAGCAGGCCGTAGTTACCGGAGACCTGGTGCTCGGACTCGCGCGACAGTGCAGGGTGTGCCAGGAACCCGAGCGCTCCCAATCGGTAGTTGAGACTCACGACGACGACACCACGGCGAGCCAGGTTCGTCCCATCGACGCGGGGCACGGTGACCGTCCCGAAGTTGAATCCTCCTCCGTGGAGCCACACCATCACAGGGAGTCGGTCGCCGGTGGACTTCGCCGCAGTCCAGACGTTGAGCGTAAGACAGTCTTCGCTTGCGGGCCCACCCAAGCCCAAGGCACCCGCGCGCGCGGGCGGGGTCCCAGGACATCGGGGTCCGAACCCGGTCGCATCTCGCACGTCTGTCCACCGTTCGGCCGCCGCGGGCGGGCGCCATCGACGGTCGCCGGTTGGAGGAGCGGCGTACGGAATGCCCTTGAACGCTAAGACGTCACTCCCACTGCCTCGCACCGGCCCGGACTGCGTGTGAACCGTTGTCGAGACTGGCTGAGACGCCTGTCCGTGTACGAGGACGGTAAGAGCGAAAAGGGCGGTAACCAGCTTCAGGACCCAGCGCATAGCCAAACAACCCTCCGGACGCGTGGACTCGCGCAGGTAAGATAGCCACCACGCAGCGGGCAGGTCCCAGGGGATCACCAGGGATCTTCCAGGGATCTGGCAGCTTTTCTCCAAGGAATCCGCGGTGCGCATTCGCTTCGGCCCGTTCACGCTCGATCTCGAGCGCAGGCAGCTGATCCACGCCGGCAAGGACATTCATCTCGAGCCGAAGGCGTTCGAACTGTTGTCGGCGCTCGTCCTCGAGCGGCCGAAGGCGCTCTCGAAAGCGGATCTGCAGGAACGGCTGTGGCCCGGCACATTCGTCGCCGAAGCCAACCTGTCCAACCTCGTGGCCGAGATTCGGGCGGCACTCGGCGACCCGGCCCGTGCTCCCAGGTTCGTCCGCACCGCGCACGGCTTCGGATATGCGTTCTGCGGTGACGCCGAGCCGGTTTCCGATCCCGGTGATTCGGACCGAGTTCCCGCATCGAGCGACGGAATCGAAGCCAGGGCAGCCACAAGTTCACCACCGCCACGATCGAGCCGGGTCCCATGGCTGGTTGCCGGTGTGCTCGCCGTGGGACTGATCGCCGCCGCAGTCATCACACTGCGCCGCGACAGCGGCCTCGCCTCAGCCGCTGGTCCGGTGCAGTTCACCATCCCCCCGCCGGAGCAAGCGTCGTTTGGCGGTCCGAGCCGTGGGGGCAGCGGCACCGCGACCCAGCTGGCGGTGTCCCCGGACGGCCGGCACATCGTGTTCGTGGCGCGCGCCGGCGCCGCATATCAGATCTGGCTGCGACCGGTCGCCACGTTGGCCACGACGCCGATTCCGGGAACCGACGGCGGGACGTTCCCGTTCTGGTCGCCTGACAGCCGTGCCATCGGGTTCTTCGCGGATGGCAAGCTCAAGACCGTCCAGATTGCCGGCGGGACTCCGATCCTGCTGGCCGACGCACCGTTCGGGAAGGGCGGGACCTGGAGCCGCGACAATGTGATTCTGTTCGCGCCTGGACCCTCACAAACCGGTCTGTTGCGCGTGTCAAGCGCCGGCGGGAATCCGACGGTCGCCACGACCCTTGATACGACCGCGGGAGAAGACGTCCACCGGTGGCCCCATTTTCTGCCCGATGGCCGACACTTCTTCTACACAGCCGTCACCGGACCGTGCTGTCCTGCGTCTACACCGTCGGTGATCAGAATTGGCTCGCTCGGCGGACCAGGCATCGATCAAGTCCTTTTTCAGGCCGAGTCGGCCGTATCGTACGGCTCCGGTCATCTGTTCTTCGCTCACGAAGAGACTTTGATGGCGCGGCCTTTCGACCCCGACACACGTCAACTGCTCGGCGAGGCCTTTCCACTGGCCGAGCGTGTCACCACGGAGGGAAGTCGTTACCTCGGCGCGTCCGTGTCGGAGAACGGCACCCTGGTGTATGGACAGACTGCCGCTGACAACCCACGGCAGTTGACCTGGTTCGACCGCACCGGCCGCGAGCTCGGCACGCTGAGTGACGCAGCACCATACTCCGGCCTCGCGCTGTCGCCAGACGAACGCCACGTGGCGGTGACGCTGGGAACCGGAACTCCGAACAACGTCGACCTCTGGCTGATCGATGTCGCCCGCAACATTCGATCTCGCCTGACCGTCCATCCAGGACAGGAACGGTCACCGGTGTGGTCGCCGGACAGCGCCCGAATCGCGTTCCAATCCTCACGGTCGCGACAGCCGATCGCCCTGCGTCAGACGATGAGCGATGAGACAGGCAAGGATGAATTACTCCTGGAGGGGCAGGGGAATTTCACGATGACACCGACAGGTTGGTCGTCGGACGGACAGTTCATCGCGTATACCACTCGGGGATCGAATGTGTGGATCCTTCCGTTGTTCGGCGATCGGAAACCGTTTCCATTCGCCGACACGCAGTTCATTGAAGCGTCGGCCGTGTTCTCGCCGGATGGCCGGTGGATCGCATACACGAGCAACGAAAGTGGCCAGACGGAGATCTATGTGCAGTCCTTTCCGGGGCCGGGCGCGAAGACTCAAGTGTCGAGAGACGGTGGGACCCATCCGGTGTGGCGAGCGGATGGTCGGGAAGTGTTCTACCTGGCGGCCGACGGGACGATGAATGCGGTCCCGGTCGGCGCGGGACGTTCGTTCAATGCCGGGCGGCCGCAGCCCCTTTTTCCGAGCAAGGCATGGAGACTCACGGCGAACCAGGTCTACGCCGTGACCAGGGACGGGCAGCGATTCCTGGTTAACGCGACGCCGCAGCAGTCCAGCGGCGCGGCGCCGCTGACCGTCGTCCTCAACTGGACGGCCGCGTTCCGAAAATGATCGACGTAGCGGCGGAGAGATTCGGCGAGCAGGAATCCTTAAGGAGTAGTCCAGATGTAGTCCAATGGCGCCCAAATACCGGGTAACGAGGGGATGCTGGACCGACCAGAGACCAGCACGAGACAACACGATCAACAACCCAAGAAAATCTGCAGAACCTCCATCCCCGGTTCAAATCCGGGCGGCGCCTCCAAAATTCCAGTGCACAATCGCTGGTGCGTCAGCCGCACTAGCAAACGCGCGCCAATTGGACTACGGTGGACTACAAATCGGCAGTCCGTAGCGCCATCCGCTGACGTAAGCAGCTGATTCGGAATGACTTGGGTGTTCGGTGATTCAGAAAGGGGTGGAGGTCCCGAGGACCTCCATCCTTCGGGCCGATGCTCGTCCTGTCGTGTCAACAATAATTCGGAAAGGGGAGGCTGCTAAGGGGCGGCCAGCGGAGGAGTGCACCTGGGCCAACAGGGATTCCGCGTGGGCAGTTCTGCGACAGAACCCAGTGACTGCCACCGCCGAATCTGCCCGATCGCGCCACCCTCGAGTGCCGGTTCTACAGCCCTCCAAAGCCCGGCACTGACAGATGAATCAGTTGTGCAGCGAACCTGCACCGTCTCCGCTCTTCGATGGAGGCGAAATCAAGTACGTGGGGAGTCACCCATTCAATGCGTCAGACCGACCCGCTGCAGCAGGTTCTGAAAGCGAGGGTCCGCTCGCAGCGGATCGAACCCCGGCTCCACCCCTAAGTACTGCAGTTGCCTATCGTGTTCTCGATACGCGTTCTCGAGCGATGTGAACGCCTGCTCCCGCTCGCCCAGCGCCGTCAACAGGATCGCCAGCTCGCCTCTCGATACGTGCCCCTTGCTCGATTGCAACCGCTGGAGGACTGCCTGCGCGCGCGGGCGATCACCCGCGTGCGCGGACGCGGCGCCCAGATAAATCTGTGTGGCAGGCGTATCGAGACCGAGCGCAACCGCCTGCGTGTAGGCAGCAACGGCCTCCGCGTACTTGCCCTGTGCCGCATATGTGTGGCCGAGGAAGAGCTGCGTATAGGGATAGTTCCGGTCCAGCTCGATCGTCTTGTTCAAGACTTCTAGCGCCCGGTCGTATCGACGAGTGGAGGACAGCAGGTACCCGACGGTCGCGTTGACTCCGGGTGAGAGCGGGTCGAGCTCTCTGGCGCGTGTGATTTCGGTAATGGCCTGTTCGTGCCGCCCAATGAGCCTCAGATACACGGCGTACCAACGGTGCGCCAGCGCAAGGTTCGGGTTCAGTTCGATGGCCCGCAGGTAGTGCCGCTCGGCGTCAGCCCACTCCCAGGCATACGTCATGAGATTCGCCAGCGCGTAATGCGCTTCGGCAAGACCCTCGTCCAGTGCGAGCGCCTTCTGCGCCGCCGCTCTCGCTTTGGGCAGATACTCGTTCGGGTCGAGCAGTCCACTGTTGACGAGACTCCGGTAGATGTCGGACAGATCGGCATGGGCGAGCGCATAGCCAGGATCGGCGGCAATCGCCTGCGAGAAGTACTCGCCTGCTTTCTGCCGCTCCCCCGTTCCTCCCTTCGCGCGATGGAAATGCCCCTTGAGCAGCAATTCGTAGGCCTCGGGGTTTCGCGTCTCGCGCGTCTCGAGACGCCGCTGGCCCACGGCCGGCCGCAGTTGCAGCTTCTCCGCAACGTCGCGAGAGATCTCCGCGGACACCAGGAACACGTCGGCGGCCTTCCGGACGTATTGCTCGCCCCACACCTGCGTTCGGTCGCGCCCGTCGATCAGCTCGACGCTGATCGAGAGACTGTCGCCTCGCTGCGAGACCTTGCCGGCCAGGATGCCCGCAACATTCAGCGCGTGTGCCACCTCCCGCGGGTCCGCGTCCTGGCCTTTGTACCGGGCTGAGGAACTGTTGGCGACAACCTTGAGCCCAGGCAGTTGCGACAGGCGGTTGATGAGCCCTTCGCTGATGCCATCCGAGAGGTAGTCCTGCTGGGGATCGTTACTGGTGTTCCTCAAGGGCAAGACCGCGATCGACGTGAGGCCCGCAGGCCCGCTCGCAGCTGCGTACCGCGCGTACACCAGATAACCGGCAGCAAGGGTCGCCAGGAGGACCAGGGCAAGCGCCGACCATACCGCGCCTGTCCACTTCGGTCGTCCAGGAGGCGTCACTGCCGCCTCCTGGACGGCCCCTCCTTCCAGCGCCGAGACGACGTCACCGGCACTGGCGAAGCGGTCTTCTGGCCGACGGGCGAGGCACCGTAGAATCGTGGTTTCCCAGAGAGGATCGAGGTCGGGCACGTGGACCCGCGGGCTCGGCGGCGCTTCGTGAAGGCGCTTGGTCGCCACCTTGAGCGGGGTTTCCCCGACAAAGGGCCAGGTCGCGGTCACCATTTCGTAGAGCACGACACCGAGCGCGTAGACGTCTGTTGCGGGTGTCACCTGGCCGCCCTCGACCTGTTCGGGAGCCATGTAAGCCGGGGTGCCGGCGATCTCTCCCTCCGTCGACAGGGACAAAGAGAGCCCGGTGCTCTCGTCGCGTGCGCTCCGCATCGCCAAACCAAAATCGGTCACGACTGCGCGCATCTCCCCTTCCACAGAGGTCGGCTTCACGAGCATGACGTTGTGGCTCTTGAAGTCCCGGTGCACGACCCCCACGCGGTGCGCAGCCGTCAAGCCGGCGGCCATCTGACGGACGAGAGGCAGGATGTCCGCCGTGGGGAGCCGTCCATCCCGCCGGATCGTGTCGGCTAGCGTCTCGCCGTGCAGCAGCTCCATCGAGAGAACCACGACCTCGTCGGCGGGTCCGCCGGCGTGCGCGGCAGCGTATCGATGGCGGAAGACATCGTAGATGCGACAGACGTTCGGGTGCGTCACCTGTCTCGCCAGGTGCACCTCGCGCTTGAACATCATGATCGAGCGCTCGTCATCGGCGATGTGCGACAGGATGGTCTTGAGCGCGATCCGCTCGCGCAACTCGAGATCCTCCGCCTCGTAGAGCTCGCCCATCCCGCCTTTCGCAAGGTAGCGGACGATCCGGAAGCGGAAGGCGACGATGTCGCCAGTGCGAAAGACGGAGGTCCCAGGCGTGCGCGCCTCGATCACGAGTCCGGTTACCTCGTCATCGTGCGGAACTTGCGGCGCGGCGGCAGGCGGCGCGGCGTCGACCTGGCGACGGAGCAGGCGCTGGATCGTGAGATGCGTATTGACGCGCGCGATCACCTCCTCCGCCTGCACGGGCTTCGTGATGAAATCGACCGCGCCGGCCTCGAACCCCCGGACTTTGTCCTTCGGGTCGCTGAGGGCGGACACGAAGATCACCGCGGCGTCACAGGTTTCCGGGTCCTTCTTGAGGCGGCGGCACGTCTCGTAGCCGTCGATGCCCGGCATGACGACATCGAGCAGGATGATCAACGGCTTCGCGCGTCGGGCGACCTTCAGCGCGTCCTCGCCACTCAGGGCCACGAACAAACGGTAGTTCGGGCCCGCGAGGGTCTCGCGGAGGACGTCCAGATTCGTCGGGTCGTCATCGACCAGAAGGACCCGGCCGGCTTCCTCCGCGAGGACTGGTGTGACTGGTTGGTTCATGTCCTAACTTTCACGGTCGAGATCGGGAGCGGACAGCTCCTGGAGGCGCGCGAGGATGGTCTGCGCTTCGTCGTAGTCGTAACGGTCCAGGCGAGCTCGCAACTGCGCGAGATCGGCTTCGGCCCCGGCGGGCACGCCTTTGGCGGTCAGGTCCGCGAGGGCATCAGTCGCAGCAGACAGCTCGAAATCGGCGAGGGCGACCTGAAGACGTTCGAGCGCCACCCGAATGGCGGCCATGTCGAGAGGGCCGCCCGTCGCCGTGCGCCCGGGGGGCGCGCCGCCGTCGCGCAACGTGTCGATCGATCGAAGGGCCACCGCCGCGCAGTGTTCGACTTCGGCGAGCAGCAACGCAAGGTCCGGGCGTCCCTCTCGAACGGCGTGCTCGAGGGCTCTTGCCGCATCCCGCAGTCCGTTGACGCCGAGGTTGCCCGCCGCCCCGGCAATCGCATGTGCGCGTCGCCCGGCCTCGGGTACGTCGCCAGACGCGACACCCGCGCGCAGAGCGTCCAGGGTCGGCCCCTGTCCGTCGGCAAAACGCACGAGCATCAGCCGCAGCGTGTCGAAGTCGAGGCCGAGCCGCTGCAGCGTGCCGGCGATGTCGAGACCGTCGAGCGATGCCGTGGACGGGCTCAGGAGTGCCGGCGGCTCAGGAGGGGGCGCGGAGGCCGATGCTGTGGCTTCGACGGCCGTGCCTGCCGGAAGCCAGCGGCGCACTGTCTGCAGGAGCGCCTGGCGATCGATCGGCTTGATGATGTAATCGTTCATGCCGGCAGCCAGGCATGCGTCGAGATCGGCCTTCATCGCGTTGGCTGTCATCGCAATGATCGGCAGCTGCAGGAATTGCGAATCGGCGCGCAGCATGCGGGTAGCCGCGAGGCCGTCAATCTCCGGCATCTGCATGTCCATGAAGACCGCGGCATACCGGCCTGGCTCCGCGCGTACCATGTCGACTGCTTCGCGGCCGTTGCCAGCGATATCGATCTCGATCCCGAGGCGCGACAGCAGCTCGGACGCGACCATCTGGTTGGCCGGGTTGTCCTCGGCGAGCAGGGCTCGCACGCCGACGAATTCCCGATCGAGTGGCGCATCCGCTGTGCGGCGCCCAGTGTGAACCAGCGCACCCTCGGCCTGCGCCACGGCATCGAAGAACGCAGAGGCCGTGACCGGTTTGTGGAGGAACACGTTCACGCCGAGCTCGGCGCAACGTGTCTCTTCTTCCTTGCCGGCGTAGGCGCTGATCACGATGATCGGGAGAGTACGGGTTTCGTCGCGCGCACGGATGCGGGCGGCGGCCTCGAGGCCGTTCAAACCGGGCAGCATCCAGTCGAGCACCACCAGGCCAAACGGGGCGCCTCCGTGCCGCTCGTTCCTCTGCTCGACGAGCGAGAGCGCTTCCTCTGCGCTGGTCACCGACACGAACGGCACCGACCAGCCGGTGAGCAGCGTCTCGAGCAGCTCCCGGCTCGAGTCGGTGTCCTCGACGATCAGGACGGGACGCTCGCGAACACTGGCCGGGAGCTGGCGAGCCGGCGCCTCCGCGACGCCGTCGGACGCAAAGCTGGCTTTGAAAAAGAACGTGGTCCCGAGGCCTGGCGCGCTCTCGAGCGTCAGATCGCCTCCCATCAGTTGCGCCAGACGCCGGCTGATGACGAGGCCGAGACCGGTCCCCCCGTACTTCCGGGATGTCGAGCTGTCCGCCTGCGTGAAGGCCTGGAAGAGCCGCGCCTGCTGCTCCGGTGAAATGCCAATCCCCGTGTCCCGTACGCTGATCTGCAGCGCCACACGGCCGGGCGTCGACTCGGCGGGCATCGTCTCCGCTTTCAACACGACCTCCCCGTCGTGCGTGAACTTGAACGCATTGCTCACCAGATTCGTGACGATCTGCCGCACGCGCAACGCGTCCCCGATGAGGGCGTCCGGCACGGACGGGAGCACGTGCGTGACGAGCTCGACGTGCTTCTGCGTGACCGTGAAGCGGAACGTCTCGGTCACTTCGTCGAGCACGCCGCGCAGGCTGAACGGCGCGTGCTCGATCTCGAGCTTCTCCGCCTCGATCTTCGAGAAGTCGAGGAGATCGTTGATGATGCCCAGCAGATTGCGCGCCGAAGCGTGGGCGACGCTGACGTACTGGTGCTGCTTCGGCTCGAGGTCTGTGTCCAGGGCGAGGCCGGTCATGTTGATGATCGCGTTCATCGGCGTGCGGATCTCATGGCTCATGGTCGCGAGGAACGCGCTCTTGGCGAGGTTCGCCGCGGTCGCGGCTTCTCTCGCGCGGTGTTCCTGTTCCGCGACGCGCCGCTCCGTGATGTCGAGGAACGTCACGACGGCGCCGGTGTGAGCGCCCCCACGGAACAACGGGTACGACCAGTACTCCGCCGGAAAATTGCTGCCGTCCTTCCGCCAGAACACATAGTCATCGCCGGACGCGGTCGTCGCGTTGAGCAGCGACTGCACCACACGACACTCCAGCGCTGGAAAGGGCGTTCCATCGGGCCAACTGTGAGCGATCTGCGAATGCATCTCCTGGCCCAGCAGCTCGGACGGCGCGCCGTAGCCCAGGAGCCGCAGGCTCGCGGCGTTGCAGAACGTGCAGCGGCCCTGGAGGTCGACGCCGAAGATGCCTTCCGCCGTCGAATCGAGCAGCAGGCGAAGCCGTTCCTCACTTTCGCGCAGCGCACCTTCCGCCTGCTTTCGCTCGGTGACTTCACGCGAGTTGACGACGACCGCCCCGACGCTGGGGTCCCCCAACAGGTTCGTCGCGACCGACTCGGACCAGATCCAGGCGCCGTCCTTGCGTTGTACGCGCATCTCCACTGTCCTGACGTTGCCAGGAGCCGCGACGACCTCGCCAAACATGGCCCTCACCCGGCCGACGTCGTCGGGGTGGACGTTCGTGAACGCCTGGCCGCCCACGAGTTCCTCGGGCGCGTAACCGGTGAACCGCGAGGTCGAGGGGCTCGCATAGCGCCGCGTGCCCGCTTTATCCAGCAGCACGATGTGCTCGGAGCTGTTCTCGATGAGGCCACGGAATCGGCGTTCGCTCTGCTCGAGCACCTGCATGATGTGCTCGCGGTGCGTGGCTTCACGGTTCAGGGTTCGGACGCGCGCGCGATGGCCGGCGACGATCAGGCCCACCACGAACGTGCCCATCAGACTCCTGAACCACCAGGTCGCCCACCATGGCGGTAGCACGACGAGCGCGAGCCTGAGGCCGGGCTCGCTCCACGTTTCACCGTTGGTCGACGCCTGGACGCGGAACGTGTACCGCCCGGCGGCAAGACTGGTGTAGGTCGCCTGGCGCCGGCGGCTGTCGACATCGTTCCAGTCACGCTCGAGCCCTTCCAGCCGATACCGGTACCGGTTTTTCTCAGGGGCGGAATAGCTGAGGGCCGAGAAGGCGAGCGTGAAGATGCTCTGCGCGTGCGTGAGCGTCAGCGAATCACTGGCCCAGATCGGGTGGCGCAGCGGCGAGTCTTTGCCGGGGTCTACACGTTTGTTGAACAGCTCGAGCTCCGTCAGGACGACGGGCGGCACGTACGGGTTGGGCGACAACCGATCCGGGAAGAATGTGGTCAAGCCGTTGGTCGAGCCGATCACCATTTCGCCTGTCGGGCCCTGCCAGGTTCCCTGCAGCCCGTATGGGTTCAGAAGATTGCCCGGCAGGCCGTCGGACTCCGTGAAGTTGCGGAACGTCCTCGTCGGTGGATGGAACCGGCTGAGCCCCCCCTCGGTAGACAGCCAGAGGTACCCATCGCGATCCTCGAGGATTGCTCGCACGGAATTGCCGGCGAGCCCGTCCTTCCGGTGATCCTGGTGAAGGTGCCACGGGCGCGGTCGAGCTCGTTGAGACCGCTGGCAGTACCGACCCACAGCCGGCCCTGCCGATCCTCGTGCACAGTCCACACTTCGTCACTACTGAGGCTGCGGGGATCGCGCGGATCGTGGCGGTAAGCGGTGAACCGCTCTGTGTGAGGGTCGAAAGCATTAACACCGGCATAACCGCCAAGCCAGAGAACTCCAGCCCGATCCTCGAATATCGAGTGGAAGTAGTTCAGCACCGGGTGCCGATACGCTTTGAAGCGCCCGGACTCGAACCGGTTCAGCGCTCCGCCCTGCGTCCCTACCCACAGCACTCCCTTGCGGTCGAGGAACACGCTCAGCACGAGGTCATTGTCCAGGCTATGCGGGTCCTTCGGGTCGTGACGATGGTGAACGAATCTTCCAGTCGCGGGATCGAAGCGATCGACGCCCCCGCCGTATGTGCCGATCCACAGCGCGCCCGATGGGTCTTCGCGCATACCGGAAACCTTGTCGTACGACAGGCTATGGGGATTCTTCGCGTCGTGCTTGAAGAGGGTGAACTGGTGCGTCCGCCGGTCCAGCCGATTGAGGCCGTTCTCCGTCCCGATCCACAGGGCGCCTTGCCGGTCGCCGAGCACGGACCAGATCATGTTGTCAGTCAGGCTGTTCGGATTCGCGGCGCTGTGTGTGTAGTTGACGAACGGCGGCGGCTTCCGGATGACGGCGACCGCTCCGCTCTGCGTGCCGACCCACATCACGCCTTCCGCATCCTCGAATTGCGAGAGCACGGTGTCGTTCGGCAGCGTGTTTGGCTCCGTGGGATCGCGGCTGTAACGGACGAACCGCCTGGTCGCGGGGTCCAGCTTGAGAAGGCCCCTGTCCATGGTGCCCACCCAGAGCACGCCGTCGCGATCCTTATGAATGGCGTTCGCTCCGGTGAGGCCCTGCGCGGTCAGGTCCTCCGCGTGAAAGGAATAGCGGGTGAACCGCCGGGTCTTCACATCCAAGGCGCTGAGGCCCGGGCCGAAGCCGGAGGTGATCCACAACACACCGAAGCGATCCTCTTCGATCGCGCTCACATAGTCATGTCCGAGGCTCTGGGGATCCGCAGGATCGTGCCTGAACCGGGTGACGCGTCCTGTCGCTTTGTCCAGCGCGTTCAGGCCCACACCGGTGCCGATCCAGAGATTGCCGTGCCCGTCGTCGTGCAGGGCGAGGACGTCGTCCGAGCTCAGGGTCGCGTCGTTCTTGGGATCGTGTCGATAGTGGGTGAAGCCTCCAGTCGAGGGGTCCATCCGATCGAGCCCGCCGCGGGTGCCGATCCATAGCGTCCCGTCCTGGTCCTGGTGAACCACGTACGCCGCCGCGCTCAGGCTCCGATCGTCAGCAGGGTCGTGCCGGTAGTGCGTGAAGCCGTCCCCAGTTGGGTCAAGGCGGTCGAGCCCGCCGTCCGTGCCGATCCAGAGTATGCCTGCGCGGTCCTTGTAGATCGTGTGGACGCGGTCGTCGCTCAGGCTGGCCGGATCGCCAGGCTCGTGCAGGTAGTGCTCCAGGCGGTACCCGTCGTACCGGTACAACCCGCTGGTGGTGGCCAGCCACAGGAAGCCGTAGTCGTCCTGGGTAATGCCCCTGATCCGGCTCCGAGGCGCGTCGTCGACCGCGAACGGAAGGAACCGGATGTCGCGCCCGTCGACGACCGGGAGACGTACGAGCGCTTTCAGATTGGACGCTGAAGCGGGACCGATGTCCTGAGCGTGGGCATCGGATGTCGCGATGCAGACGAGCGTCAGCAGGGCACCCATGACAGTCAGGATGCGCCTCCGAACGACCGCATCTCGAGCCGCCTGATTGAGCAGGATGGGCCGTTTGCTCGTCTCGTTCTTGCTGTGACTGACGGAGAGCATGCCCTTGCCGGTCTTGCTATCGACGTCCCACACTTGGTCCAGATCGACGTCGCGGCGCCGCACGCGCTTCACTTCGACGCCACGCATCGAGGCCCGGCGGTGATCCCCCTGCAGGCATTCCATTTTCGACTACTGTCGGGGAACCGACGTCTTGCCTGTCGATTCATCGGATATCGAGCGGCAGCACCGTTCGAAACCTGGGACGCCGCCGCATCGCGCCCGATCGTGTCATTTGCGCTTGGCGACGTCCGCCTTCGCTGCTTCGCGTCGATCCCGCTGATCGCTGAGCAGCTTGTACGTGATGTAGTACTTGTAGATGTTACTGACGTAGGTGACCGTCTCGCGGCCGATCCGCTCCGAGGCGACGCGCTCGACGTTGCCGAACCACACGTTGGGATCGAGGCCTCTGTTTTTCGTCTCGGCTCGAAGCTGTCTGATCCGTCCCGGACCGGCGTTGTAGGACGCGAACGTCATGAGCCCCTTGTTCAGGTTGTCCATGGGATCGTCCTTGAAGTACTGGTCCATCATGAACCGCATGTACTTCACGCCGGCGTGGATGTTGGCGTCGACTTTGGTGATGTCGCCGACGTTCAATTCCTTGCCGGTCGGGGGCATGACCTGCATCACGCCGACAGCACCCACTGGGCTTTTCACGTCCTGGTCCAGCGTCGATTCCTGGTACCCCTGTGCCGCCATCAGCAGGTAGTCGATGTTGTACTGCGCGCCGTACTTCTTGAACAGTTCGGCCACCGCCTGTAGTTTCTGACGCTCGGTATCAGCCGCAGCGTTCTTCGCGTACTTGACGCTGTCCAGATAGCGGCGTTCGATGGTGTTTCGGAAGGCGTCGCCCTTAGGGTGCTTTCGGAGCCACGTGTTGACGGTCTCTCGGAGCTTGGGGTTCTCCTTGCGAAACGCGACGGCCAGGCTGCCTCCTGACCGCACGGCGATGTCGGAGTGCACCTTGATGCTGGTGAATACTTTGCTCCAAAACCCGGCCAGGTAGTCGTCCACGATGGTAATCGGGACGAGGCCGGCGTTGACCATCTCGAGCATGTCGTCGTCCTCGAGCACGTCGGGAGCCTCGTCTATCACCACCGCCGGCTTGCCCCGCGCCTTCAGTTGCTCGTTCAGGCGGACGAGGCTTTCCTCATAAATGCTGCCTTTGCGGACGAACACCTCCTGGCCGGCGAGATCGTCCACGGTCGCGATCGACGGCGCGCCTGGCCCGGTGACCACGACTTCGTTCACGTTGGTGCGCGTCGGCACCGAGAAGGCGGCGAGCTTTTCCAGCTCGGGCCTGACGGTCACCATCGCCGCGACCATGTCGACCTTGCCGCTCGCGAGGGCGGGGTACAGCTGATTGCGCGTCATCGGGACAATGACGACGTGTACCTTGAGGTTGCCGGTCTTCAGGTCCGCATTCAGATCGTTCTCGAACAGCTTCAGCGACTCATACGTCAGCCCGCGTTCCTGCCCCTTGTCGATGAAATAGTGCGTGCGGTTGAACGTCACGGCGATGCGAATCGCGCGCCGCTTGACCATCTCGTCGAAGTCCCCGGTGAATGGCTGGTCCATCGCGAGCCGCACGCTTTCCGGGAGCGCGTCGTACGGCGAGGCCGTTTGCGGGATTGCCGCGTCAGGCACCGACGGCGTTGGCACCGCCGTCGCGAGCGGCGGCGGGGCCTCCGGCTCACCACTGCAGGCTGTGGCCGCCGCGAGAAGCAGGGCGACGACTCCCCGATAAACGACAGAGTGCAGACGTAGGGTGTTCATGTTGTGTTCTTTTCGCGCGTTCGCGCCTGAATCCCGGATCCTCTCCCGTAAGAGTGGGCGAAGGATGTACCTATTCGGACAGCGTGGCGGCCACAGTCCGCGCGGTTGTCCTCGTCCCTGCCAGTTTCGTTGCGCGCCACCCAGGAGCACCAGCCACACCAGCGGCGCCAGCATCCAATCGACGCCTGTATCAATCACGCCGACTCCGCAAGCTCGCGATGCACCAGACGGTGAGCGCTGCGTGCAGAGCAACCGCCGGCCACGTAAGAACGCCGACGAGCCTCGCGCCGGCGCCAGCGTTTGCGAGAACCGCGACCGCGACGCTGTTATACAGCAGCATCGCCGCGACCAACCCGCGCCGGGCGCGGCTCGGTTCATCATCGCGCGCCAGCCAGCAGGCGCCGCCCAACGAGAGCAGCGCAGCGCCGGCCATACGGGCCACGACCAGCGCCGCCGGCGCCCCGAGCGATGTGCCGAGCAAGAAAGGAACGACGAGCCCCGGTGATAACAGCAGCATCAAGCCGATCGGCGTCTCGACTAACGCAGTCACAATCAGCAGCTCTCTTGCCACCATTAGCTGTACCACTTCAGAACGCGGTTACTCGTTCGACGAGCCAGAAGCTCGCGAGACCGCCAATCGCATACGGCGCGATGCGCCAGAGCCAGGCGGCTTGCAACCATCGAAGCTGTTGCGCCGCGCGCCAGCCAACTGCGATGACCGTCAGCACGGCCCCGACGAACATCAACTGGCCAATCTCTACACCGACATTGAAGAACAGCAAGGCAATCGGGATCGACGACTGCGGCAAGCCGACCTCCGCGAGCGCACCGGCGAAACCGAATCCGTGCATCAGCCCAAACGTGAAAGACACGACCCACGGCCAGCGCGCGGTGATCCCGGGCCGGCCCCGGTGGACCTGGACGATCTCGCGCGCAACAAAGAGAATGCTCAGCGCGATGCATGCCTCGACCGGTGGCTGCGGGACGTGGACCCAGCCGAGGGCTGACGCCGTCAGCGTCAGGCTGTGCGTCGCCGTAAACGCCGACATTGTTACGACAATTCGGCGCCAGCCACCGACGAGGATCAGCATCCCGAGGACGTACAGCAGGTGATCGAATCCGGTCAGGATGTGCTCGATGCCGAGAACGGTGTACGTCTGGACCACTTCCAGCGGGCCGGGGCTTGGCTTCACGATGAACCGCGGGCTCACGGGCAGGATGCGTTCGAGCTGCACGCTGCCGTCCAGCCGTACGAGCCGCGCCAGCACGTCGATCCGGGTCTCCGAGAGCTGGGAAAAGAAAACGGCCTTCCCGTCGAGCCCTTGAGCCACGCGGATGCGCCAGCGCTGCACCGTGATCCCGCGCGAGAAGGTGCTGCGCACCGGTGTCAGCGCCTGGGTTTCGTCGGGGAACTGCGGCTTCACCTTGAGCGTGGTGGCTTCGTCGATCGCGGGAATCTTCCAGAGAACGTCGTAGGTGTCCTGGTCCAGCTGCGTGAGCTGCAGGTAGGCCGGCTTGAACTCGTCCGCGCGACCTGGAACTATCGCGGTGAGGAGCAAGGCCACGACGGCAAGCGGGAGAGAGACTGTTCTCATCGCCGTCCGCTCGCCAGCTCCGTCTCGATACTGACCTGATAATCGCCGCGCATCTTCGCGTATGCGTCGTTGCGCGCGCGCTGGCGGCGGTCGTTCTCCCATTCGCGCACGACATGATCGCGCACAGCGGCGAGCTGCGGCGCCACGGCCGGCGTGCGATCCGAGACGCGCACGTAGTGCGCCCCGAAGCTCGAGTCGATCGGCCCCACCCATTCACCGACCGGCACCTTCTCGAGAGCCGCGGCAAAGGAAGGGCCGAAATCGCGTGCCACCAGATCGGCAGGCGTCAGCGTCATCCGATACGGCAGCAGCGTCGGCTTCCCAAGTGCCACGGGATCGGCGCCGTTCCGCAGGGCCTGATGGGTGACGGCCACTGCATGCACCACTCTCGGGCCCGCGGCAGATTGTCCGAGAAACACCTGCTCGAACGTGAGGATGGCCGGCTGCACGAAGCGCGCCGGGTTCGCCGCCAGGTACGCGGACAGATCCGCCTCGGTCGGCGCCCGTGTCGAGGCGTCCTCCTCCGCGATCATCTCGATCTTCTGGCGGACCCGACGCTTCACGACGATGTCGTCACGTTCGAGCCCGAGCTTCACACCTTCCCGGTAGAGGATCTCATCGCGGACATACGACGCGATCAGGTGGTTCAGCTCGGTGGAGGAGGGTTCGCGGCCCCTCGCCGCCATATGCTGTGTAACGAGGTCGTCCACCACTCCCCGAGTGATGACGATGCGGTGCCCGTAGGAATCGACGGGCGCCTTCCATTGATAAGCGGCGAAGAGCGCGATGCCGATCAGCAGGAAGTGCAGCATCGGCTCGCCGAGCAGCGTTCGAATGCGCATACGCCCCCTCACTTCGGCGAATACCAGATTGGCGACGTGAACGCCCGCTCCTGCGTCGTCATCGGTACTTTCGAGTCCGCGATCTTGATCTTGAAGTACGCCGCGTCGTACGCGGTCCAGCGCGGCGTCGGGATCTCGAGGATGCGCGCGTAATAGACTGCGCGGACTGACGGATCGAAGTCCGGGTCCTTCCAGACGGTGACGAGCTCCGGATCGCCGATCGTGTTGGTCCACGTTGCGGTGGCGACGTCCACGGTGTTTCCCACGGGAGTGAGCTTGCCATTGACGATCTTGC